>OBAQ01000010.1_pt1 | contig 289686 bp, 272 predicted proteins | sample 1517821 | NCBI WGS metagenome assembly OBAQ01 (sample SAMN04571705, study PRJEB22368) | human gut metagenome | biome: human gut; material: stool | host: Homo sapiens | place: Luxembourg | collected 2012-09-27
TACTCGGCAAAAAGCTGGCGGTTTCCGGCGGGTATGAAAAGGAATTGAACCGGGTTTTGCAGGGAGAGGGCGACAGCGGCAATTCCGCCGTTTCATCGTTCGCCTCCCGCCTCGGCAAGTTCTTCGGCGGAAGGTAAATCCCGCCTGCCGCATCCATCCTCCCTCCGGCAAGCTCTTCGGCGGAAGATAAGCCCCGCAGGCCATATCCATCCTCTCTCCGGCAAGCTCTTCGGCGGAAGATAAGCCCCGCCTGCCGCATCCATCCTCTCTCCGGCAAGCTCTTCGGCGGAAGATAAGTCCCGCCTGCCGCCTCCATCCTCCTGCCTCGGCAAGTTCTTCGGCGGAAGATAAGTCCCGCCTGCCGTGTCCATCCTCCCTCCGGCAAGCTCTTCAGCGGAAGATAAGCCCCGCAGGCCATATCCGGCATCTTTCAGATAATAACTTAGGCGGCAGACAGCGTCGTATTATTCATCTGAAAAAACGTGAGAAGCATTTTGCATTTTACAACATTGCCGCAAAATCTCAATTAAGTAAAAATTAACAGCCGATAAATAAAATTCAAAGTAGGGAGAATGTAAGATGAGTATTCAAAACGTTCGGGCGTATTTAAAAAAATTTAATGTTGAAAACCGGATTTTGGAATTTCCTGTTTCCAGTGCAACCGTAGAATTGGCGGCAGCGGCTTTAGGCTGCGAACCCTGCCGGATTGCCAAAACTTTGTCGTTTGACGTCAGCGGCGGAACGGTTTTGGTGGTTATGGCCGGAAACTGCAAAATTGACAACGCCAAATACAAACAGTTTTTTCATGTCAAAGCCAAAATGCTTTCGCCTGACGAAGCGTTAGCCAGAACAGGGCATGCCGTCGGCGGCGTTTGTCCTTTCGCCGTTCCTGAAAATGCAAAGGTTTATCTGGATGTATCGTTAAAACGTTTTCAGACGGTTTTTCCCGCTTGTGGCAGTTCCAACAGCGCCATTGAGGTTACGCCGGATGAATTGGAACGCTATGTCGGGCCGGCCGGGTGGATAGATGTCTGCAAGCAGGTGATATAACGTTTCAGATATCGCTTAATAGTTCGGTTACCATTTGATAATTCCCTCAAAATTATGGGATTTTCGCCATTTCATGAAATCATCAAAGTTGGTAATGCCGTCTTGGATAACCGCTTTGTAATATTCAATGCCGGCAATCTTGAAATTGTCCGGCGTTTCAAATTTAAGCCGGATGATGGTTTGCCGCATTTCTTCGCTCATTGCGGCCTTAATTTCCTCTGCCTGTTTTTCAAAATAGCCGTCGTATTTTGTACCCCGTTTAATCTGGATAATATCAATTTGCCACAATGTTCCGTTATTGTCATCAAACCATATATGCCACTCAAAACAGCACTCTTCGGTATCGGCAAGATTTACAAATTCAATGCGCCTGGCCTGCGGATTTTGGGCAATTTGCGCCATGACTGCAAAACTCTGCCTAATATCCAGTTCCGGCGTATAGGTATGGAAGTCTATATCCGGGTGCTTGCCGAGTGTTCCGATTTTAAGCGATCCGACAAGGTTAATTTCTGCGCCGATATTTTTCCATGCCGGAATAATGCCGCTTTTTCGGATAACAGCATGAGCATGGGTTTCGTTTTTTTGTGCCGCAGCGGCATAGTCTGTTGTGTTTTTCATTTTCTCCCTCCGTAAAATGCGTCATATTATTTTTATCAAGTTCAATTAAAAATTTCATTCCGCATGATTGTCTGCTCAAAAAAAGCCTCTCCAAACGGGGAGGCTTAACTTAATAAGTGAAAAACGACAATCTGTCGTCAATCATACGGCGTTCATCATCCGTACAATCATCGCAATAAAAAGCCTTTAGCATCTCCATCGCTTCATTGCTGTCTTTGGTTCGCGCTTCGATTCTGCTTAAAGGCGTAGTAATTTCACGCCGGTCGGTCTTAAAAATGTCATTCCAAGCCTCAGCCTGAACCGTAAAACTCTCCCCCATATAAATGTCTTTGCAAAACAGGGTATGTATATTCGGTTCATGCGTTACCCAGAGAATATGTTCCGCACCGGGATGATTAAGTCTGACGTCTTCAGCAAATTCTTCGGCAAACGGCCGCATAATCGCCGCATTATAGTCAGCCAGTTGCGGTCGCCGTTTGAACGTTTCTGCCTGCATAACCAGCTGGATGACTGCAGCGCTTTGCAAGGCCCGTATAACCGGAGAAACATAAATAGCTTCGACCGGGCCGAGCTCGTCTTTAAGCTTTTTTGCTTGTGAAAAAAGTTCATAAGCGCTCTGTGGCAGCAGATGGAGCCGTTTGTCATATTCGCCGTGGCGGTAAATTGTCAATTTCTTCATTTTTCAATAATTTATCAGTTATAAATAATTTTCATATCGCTAAATAAACATTAGCAGGATATCATGGCTGACAGCAGAGTCAAGAAAGCTTTTTATCCATATTAAAGATTTTTTTAACCCTTTTAAAATTATTTATTCTGTTATAAATAAACTCTGAAAGAAAGGAGCTGCCATGTCCGTAGAAATCTCCGAAAACAAGCCCCGGATTAAGCATTTTTTGCTTTACGTCATTGCCTCTATAGCCTCGCTGGGCGGGTTGCTGTCCGGATTTGATACTGGCGTTATTTCCGGCGCGCTTTTATACATCAACGAAACCTGGCCGCTTAGCACGCTGGCGCAGGGGTGGGTCGTCAGTTCTGCTTTGGTTGGCGCTGTTGCAGGGGCTGCCGTCAACGGAGTTTTGGCAGATGTTTACGGCCGCAAAAAGGTTATCGTCGCCACTGCGGCAGTTTTTGCCGTGGGGTCTGTCCTTTGTGGTCTGGCGCCGGGTATAGGCTGGCTTGTTGCCGGAAGAATAGTTCTGGGGTTGGCGATTGGTATGGTAAACTTTGTTATTCCGCTTTATTTGTCCGAACTGTCGCCGCAAAAAGTCCGTGGTATGCTGGTGTCGCTGTACCAGTTGGCGATTACCGCCGGAATTTTGTTTTCTTACCTGATTAACCGTATTTTTGCTCTGTCCGAATATAACTGGCGCTGGATGCTTGGTGCCGGACTGATACCGGCGGTTATTCTGTTGGTCGGCATCAGCTTTCTTGGCGATACGCCGCGTTGGCTTATCAGCCGCCGCCGTGAAAAGGAAGCAAAGGCTATTTTTCGCAAAATTGAACCGGAATGCGATGCTGAGGCGCAGGTCAGGGAGATAAAATCAACTTTGAAACAAAGCGGAAACAATCGGAAGAATATTTTTGAACGCTGGATGCTGCGTCCGATAATGGTCGGAGTTGCCATTATGTTTATTCAGATTTGCACCGGCATTAATACGATTATTTATTACGCGGCGACAATTTTCAAAGCGGCAGGCTTTACGGATAATATCGGTGCGTTGTATGCGTCCGTTGGTGTCGGTGTGGTAAATTTTGCCATGACATTCGTCGCCATTTTCTTTACCGACCGGCTGGGGCGCAAGCCGTTGCTGTATGCCGGCCTTTCGGGAATAACGCTGAGCCTGTTTGTTCTTTCGGTTTCGTTTTGGCTGGGCGGCACTTACGGATATGATACAAAATGGCTTTCTGTCGGAAGTATTGTAACGTTCATTGCCTGTTTTGCCTTTTCGCTTGGGCCGATTGCCTGGATACTGATTTCCGAGATTATGCCGTTGGCGGTTCGCGGTACAGCCATGAGTATAGCCACGATGTCAAACTTCGTATTTAATTTTATCGTTGCGCTTATTTTCCCGACGCTTCTGGCTTCAATCGGCGAGAGTGCAACGTTTGCCATATTCGGTATCGTCGGCATATTCAGCCTGTTTTATACCTGGCGCTATATTCCTGAAACCAAAGGGCGCTCACTGGAGCAGATTGAACGGAATTGGAAAGAGGGGCTGCCCGTATCCGCGTTCTGAATTGCCCGGAAACAGCCGTCCCGGTTCGCTGCATTCGTATCCGTTAATGTCTGGACAGCCAGTCCAATATGGCTTTGTGCCCGTCATCTTCAAAGAATAACGCGTTATGGCTTTGCCCGGCCAGAATTTTCAATTCGCGGTCTTTGCTTAGGCTCAGGCCATATAAAGCTTTGCCGTGGCTGGGCGGGATAAGCCTGTCTTCGGCACCGTGGACAATAAACAGCGGCTTCCTGAACATACTGACAAAACGGTAAGACGGCAGTTCGTTTTTCAATATTAAAGCTGCACCGGGCACCGGTTTTTCGCTGACGATTTTTTTCAGCGAATAAAACGGTGCCGCCAGAACCAGCCCCTGTGCCGGCCGCTGCGCTGCCACGGCCGCAGCAGCAGCCGCCCCCATGGAATAACCGAAGATGATGATGTCTGAATGGCCGAGTTGCCGGTGTAGAAAATCATAAGCCGCCGCGCCGTCGCGATAAATGTTTTCTTGCGAAAACTCTCCCGGCGTTGATGCAAAGCCCCGATATTCCGGCATCATAACCGAATAGCCTTCCCGCAGGTAAGCCGCCATCTGCAGCGAAAATGTCGCTATTTGTCCGGCATTGCCGTGAAAGAAAAGGATAGCCGGTTTGTCCGGGTTTCCTTTGGCGTACCAGCACATAATTTTTGTTCCGTCATCTGCCGTAAACGGCTTTTCCTGAAATCGGGGAATACCCGCCTGCTGCGGGGAAATGTATGAACTGTCCGGAAAAATGATAAAACAGTTTTGCAACAGATAGAGGAGAAAAATATATAAGGCACAGCCGCTGACGATTGCCGCCGCAACCTTTCCTGTTTTTTGCCGCATTTCTCCTCCTTTGTATCGTTTTATCATGAAACTTTGCCGTAAAACAGCCCGTCCGCTATACAAAATAAACACCGCTCATAAAAAAGTCAAAAGATAAAACCATAAGGGAGAGTAATTTTCAGGTCGATATTTTTGCCGGAAATCAGAAATAAGATTGACAAAAAAATCTGCAGAGAGTAAATTTTATACAGAAAACGATTATTATACCAATTAAAAACATAAAAATTATGCTGACTCAAGACCAAAAACAAAAATTCATTGCCTGCCTTGAACAGAAAATGAAAGTAAAATTGGTTTTCCAGTGGGAAGACTTTTTGTATTTCCAGTATATCGGCTGCAGCGAAACCGGCGGTGCGGCCGCTTACATTGCGGGTGCAAAAGATACGGCTCGGATTCCCATGGAAAAATTGCAGGTTCTGGTAGAATATCCGACGGTACCGGACAAACGAAAATTTGCATTTCACGGCAATCGCCTGGCGGCAGATATGTTGTCAAAACTGTATGGCGGATTTGTTTCTCTGGGGCTGTATTGGATATTGCATAACGAGCGGAATATAAGCGGCCAAAAACCTTTTGGCTTTGCTAAAAACATATACAGTGTAGACTGTATAGAACCGCGCGTAATATGCGAACAGATAACGCTCATGTTAAAAGGGATTGACTGTTCTTCAACAGTCCTTACCCTGTAAAAAAAAAGCCTTCCTTCAGAGCATTTCCCGTAAGAGGCTCTGTTAAGGAAGGTTTTTTTATATCGGCATAGAACGGAGTTATGCCTGTTCTATACGCCGATATAGTTTTTAAAATTGTTCAGGTTAGCCTGATAAGCCAAAACGTCGTCGTGGATGCCGTATTTTAAGTAATGCATTTTTAAGAGGTCTTTGTACTCTTTTTTAGCCAGCAGCATTTGCGCGTCTTTATCCAAAGGCCGGTTTGACAAGTACAGGGCAATTGCTTTTTTGTTCCCGTTTCGGATAAGTTCCTGTTGTTGCCAGTTCTCCAGACCCCGAATTTCAAAGTACCTTTTCAGTATTTCTTCATTGCCGGCATTAACCAAGGCAAGTAGCGTTCTGGTTGAAAACTGAAACGCCTCAAAGGCAAGATTAAGCATTTCATTGTTGCCGCTTTCAAGAAGAAGTTTTTCTGTCGAACAGGATAATCCTTTAGTTGAAGACGGTCTTATCTGGCAGTAAATGCGAAACATTTCCAAATCATTGAGTTTTATGATTTCTTCAATTGAAGTGCTATAAAGGTCGCAGCCTTTGCGCAGCAGCCAGTCAAATATGTATCTGTTACGCAAGGGGATAAACTTCTTCCAAAAGTTTTCCGTAAAATAGGTATAAGAGTGGGCATAGTCATTTTTGCGAAACTCTATATATTCCATTAAAACATTGGTCTCTTCGGCTGTGGCAGCTTTAATCAGGACATCATCGCAAACCCCGTACTGCTTGATATAATCAAGCAGCAGCTGTATGTTCAGCTTTCCCGTCAGGCAGTTGTCTCCCAGCAGAAGCTCGGATTCTTTAGTCAGGCCGTGATCCATAAGATAACCCTTAAGCCCGTGTTCGGAACAGCATTCCAGATTAACCGCCATACCAAGGTACTCTTCCGGAAAATATCTGCCGAACCAGTAACTTAGGCGAAAAGCCCATTTTGCCTTTTTTAACAGCTTAGCTTTCTCAGTGCTAACATTTTGTTGTACCATAATGATATAATTTAAATAGTTTGACATAAGTTTATAAAAACAAAAATTACTATAATAGATTTTGTATATTTGTCAATAAGAAAGGCTCCTTTCCAGAAGAAAGGAGCCTTTGGTTAAAACATCGGAGATAACGGCTAAAGCCCAAGATCCGTCAGGACATCATAATCGCTGAAGCCATACAGCTTTTCATAATACACAATCAGGTCAAGATCAAGCAGGGACAAAAGGGCGTATTCCCCCGACGGACTGAGCTGATGCCGGGAGATATATTCCCTTATCAGTTTTTTGTCGCCGCGAAGAATAAATGCATAGCAGGCTTCTCCCTCCAGAGTATTTTCCTCAAAATAAAGGCTCACAAGTTCGGGTGAACCGTATACCGCCAGACTTTTTTCGTCCTGTTCATCAAAATCTCCGTTTCTGACAAAAAATTCGCCGGCTTTTTTTAAACCGCGTCGGAAAAGGATTTCGCTGCACAAAACTTCATCGTTGTCCGCGCCGTCATACAAATAAAACGGAGCGTTGTCAGAGAGTAATCGGAAATATTCCAAAATCATTTCTTCGTCAGCTTCAGCCAGAAAAACCCGGATGGCAGCCTCGTCAAAACGATAGTCCTCTTTCCAGAACGAATGCATGATATCTGCATCTTTACGCCGAATAAGAGCAATTTGCGCCAAACGGTCGGGAACATTGCTTTTCATGTATGTCAGCAGAATTTCTGCCGGAGCATGCATAAACAGCATCGCCTCGCTGAAGGCGCACGGCTTATGTTCGTTGAGATAAGCCTTAATCCGTTTCAAATCGCCGGATTGGAACAGTTTTGTTTCCGTTTGGTAGCCGAGCTGTGCATCTGAATTCAGCAGCTTTTGTGCCAGTTCGGAGGAATCATGTTCCCACAGCCACTCCATCGTTTCCGTTTCGACCTCAATACCGTCGACAAAATAAGTATCAATCAGTTCGGCGTCGTTTTCTTCCAACAGGCGGATTTCATATTTTCCCGGAACGTTGTGCTCGCTCAGGAACTCCTTAAGCAAAGCTGCATTTTCCGGTGCAAACAAGCGATCGTAGACTGCCGTATTGTTTTCGCCGTCAAAACATCCGTTGCGGACAAAAGCAGCAAACTGTTCATTGGTTCCTTTTTCTGCCAGGTATTTTTCTCCGTCGGAGGAAAAATTATGCTTTCTGAGAAAAGCCTTAATAAAACGCGCGTCTTTTCTGTCGATAAGCGCTTTTTCGTCGGTCTGCTCTAAATGTGTATACGAATAAACGTCAATCGTTGCTTCAAACACATCATACGTTTTTTTACGGATAATTTCGCTTATGATTTTATCGGATATACCGTTTCTGTACCCAAATGCCCGATAAGCGAGCGGATTATCATAAGTGAGAAGCAGCTCCTTATTCGCTTCATAAACGCTGTACCTGCCCAGATAGGCAATTGTAAAGTTTTCGTCATGCAGCTTAAGGATTGCAGCTTCGGTCTTTTCGGTAATTGTGAGATTGTCCAGATATTCGGGAAGCAGCTGGGCGCCGTTTTTTTGCAGCAACGCCAGGGTAGCCTCTTCCGACAGCACAAATCCGTTTTTCAATAGTTGCAGAATGCCGAATTTCTTGATATAAGCCGTTTCACACTCCGGAGACAAACGATTGTATTGGTTATATCTCAGCCAGAGCGGAAAAGCTTCCGATTTCGGTGTCTTTATCAGCAGCAGGACAGCCTCGTCGCATAGCCTGTGTTCACAATTCAGATAACGGACGAAATCGGTTTTGCTGCACCCTTTGAATAAGACCATGTTCAGATGATGCGCGGCCGGAATCTGATACGAATTCTTCAGCCTGAATTTTAAAACTTCGATTTTTGTCATCAAAGCCGAAGGTTTTTGTACTTCTTTTTTCATAATGATAAAAATTAATGATTAGACATAAAATTATTTTTAGTGCCGTCAGCATAGTTGAAAAATATTTTTTGTCAATAAAATTATGAAAGAAGTAATGCAGAAAATCAAAGAAAAAAGCCTTCTCAATTGAGAAAGGCTTTGTTTGAAAATTGACAGAATTGTCAGCGGGATAAATAATAATCTAATCTGTAGTTGTTTCTGTAATCGCCGTTTTGCAGGCAGCAGTCCAACAAATCCGGGTTGAGCAGGACAGCCAGATTTCGCACGGCATCATCGTTGCTCAGAGAATGTTCAGACAGATAAAGGCCAATCAAATTCCCGTCACCGCGAAGAATCAGGGCTTTTTCGGCATTGTCGCCAAGACTGTTTTCACCGCTGCAGTAAGTTTCAAGAAACTTCCGCACCGTACGACTTTCGGCATATCGAATTAAGAAAGTTTCCGTCTGGCGGGAAAATGTTCCGTGCTGCAGAAGAAAATCGTCCAAGTCACTGTCATGCCGTCTGAACAATATTTTGTATGCCTTGTCCTCCATATTGCCGTCGGCAAAACAGAAAACCAGCGTATTGTCTTCCAGATGGTTGTTCAGATAATCCAGAACAGCCATTTTGTCGGCTTTGCGCAAAAAGTCCGACAGGAAGTCTTCATCAAAGTCATAATCGCATTTCTTCAGATATATTTCCCAGAGTTCCCTTTCGTTATGAAAGAGCAATGCACTGAGAACCATGTCATCGAAATCCTCAATATCCTGTACGATGTTCAGCGCTTCGGCAAAAGCGGAAGACTTTATCCGATACCCCAGAGCAAAGGGACTCAAGGCATGATGTGTCAGATAACATTCCAGCAGTTCATTGTCTTTCTGGTCAATCAGCAGGCATTCTTCCTGCCATTGCAGCCGATGGGACTTTAGATAGTCTGTCAGCCTGCCGCGGTCGTTTTATGCCAGCAGAATGGCAAAGCCGAAATTCTGTAAAGTTCCGTGTTTCAGGTAGCAGTCCAACAGTTCTTTGTTTTCCGTCAAGAGCAGTTTGACTTCCAGATATGTGGGCAGGGAAAAACGGCACAAAGTATCTTTCAGCAGTTCTTTCCTCGCCTTTGCTGCAAACAGGCTGTGCCACACTTCATCGGGTAACGGGACATTCCTCTCTGCTCTGGTTTCAATAAAGGCCTGCAATAATCCGTCATCATTTTCCTTAAGCAGGAGCTTCAGCATTTCCGTATCGAAAAAGTCATCGAAACACTTGTCCAGTACCTTTATGATTTGAGGATTCTTCCGTTTCAGCAGAAATTTGAATTCCTTGGCCGTCGGGCAGGTCAGTCGGTGCTCAAGATAAAAGATGACCAAGTCGTCCGATGCGCTGCGGCACAATTCCGTATAGGCGTCATCGTCCAATTCTTTATCCGTCGCATAGATTCTGACATAATCCTCTTTGCCGTTAATTATCAGAAATTCCTGTGTTTCCGCGCAAAGCTGCTGCGTTGCGGCATAAATCTTTAAAAAATCCGTATCGCCAGTTTCAAAAAGCGTTTCTTCGGCAATGTAATGCAGGCCATGTTTTCTGATATATTCGCCGATGAGAGCCGTATCTCTGCCATTGACAAGGATAAGCTCTGATTGTTCGGACAACATTCTGCCGGTTCGGACCAGCGGCACAATTCCGTATTTCTTCACAAATTCCGCTTCATTGTCGTCGCTGATGTCAAATGAAGTTTTTTCCAAAAAGAAAAACAGCATATTGTTGTCTGCTGCGTCAATCAGCATTCCGACAGCTTCGTCAGACAGCGGATACTGCGCGACATAACGGCCGAACTGTTTACGGCTGCAGCCCTTGCCCTGAATCAGGTTGCAATGGTGCTGTTCTTCGATTTCCGCATCGCAGAGGCGGAATGTAGCCATGGCGCACCAGGTATTGAAACGCGAGGGCTTTTTTGTTTTGAATTGTTCCATAATGATAAAAATTAATGATTAGACATAATTCATTTTAAGCCTGCCTACGCTAACACGATTATAATTTTTGTCAACAAAAAAGCCTGTTTCCGAAAAGGAAACAGGCTCATTGCCGGAAACGGTTTTAATTGCGTTAAAATATACCCAGCCGTATCCGTTTGTTAAAAAACGGATACAATAAGGTTTTCGGCGTCTGGCCCGAGCAGATGTTTGGCAATATAAACGTCCAGCATTGCGCGGTCTCCGCGTTTAACCAGTTCAACCTCCGCATCTTCAAACAGGTCATATTTGTCCAGATAAAACCGGACGGCAGCGCCAGTCCGGGCAAAATCTGACTGCATGAGTTTACATTCCGCTTTGGAACATAATTCGTTTTGTTCAAAATAGCGTATCAGCAGTTCGCAGTCGCCGCGTTCGACCAAAGCTTCCTCAGCCTCGTCTGCCAGGGCATAGGAAGCGATATAGGTTTCCAGCGCCCGCTTTGACCCCAGTTTTGCGAACAGTATAAGCGCCTCTGTCGGAATTTCGAACAATTCGGCGTAAGCTTCAATCAACTCAAGGTCGCCGCGGTTTAACAAAGCTGTAACCGATTGGGTCTTGAGCTTTCGGCTATTTACCGTGATATACCTGAAAACCTGTTCTTTACAGCCGTTTTCCAAAAAGTGGAATTCGGCATCGTCAGTCAGATGCTCTCCTTCTGCCAGCAGCCGGTCAACATAGAAATGCCGAACCTCGGCATCGCCCCGCTTCATTAAAACCGTGGCTGCAAGTTTTTTTAAGCCATGCTTTTCGCAATAGAGTCTGGCTGCTTCGGTTAAACCGGATTCCATAAGCCTTGCAGCATTAATGCTGCATAGTTGATGCGAAGAAATATAAGAACATAGTGCATTGCAGTCGCCGTCAGAAATTAATTTTGCCTCCAGCGTATACGGCAGTCCGTATTTTTCCAGATAAAAAGACTTAAGGTCTTTATCCTGCCCGGAAAATATAATCTCAGCAGCTGCATTGATAAGCCCGTCTTCCAAATCGTTGCTTTCAAGGTACAATCTGATAAGAACTCCGTTTCTGCTTTTGACCAGAGCTATTTCGGCATTATAGCCTAAAATGCGGCCGGAAAGATAAGCACGAATGGCTTCAAAGCATCCGCTTTCCATCAGCAGTGTTTCATACGGTTCCGGAAAACAATACGGTTCCTCGTCGTCTTTCTCTTCTCCGTGAGCCCTGTTGGCTGTTTTAGCCTCTGTTTCTTTGTTCAGTTTGTCAACGGCCAAAAGCAGAAATTCCGGATTGTTCAGATTGAAAAGCGCTTCAAGTTCCTGATTGCATTCCATCAGCCTTTTGCTCAATACCTCTTTGCAAAGTTTGGCATCGCCTTTTCTAAAGGCATAAACTGCCGCACTTTCGGAGAGGTGCTGACAAGTCGTAATATATGCCTCCTTAGCCTTGTCCAGAGAACTTTCCATAAGCTTATGGGAAAGCGAACGGTCAAAACTTGTCGGCTGGGCTTCTTCAAAATAGGCAATCAGCAAATCTTCCCGTTTTCGCTCAATAATATTATCTAGGACATAATGAGGCAAACTTTTTCGTTTTCTGAGAACCGGAAGAAAAAACTTCTCTGATTGCTCAATAAGGAGACTGCTGTGAGGTATGTATCCGAGAGAAACCGACAACATAGCCAGAATCTGTTCGTCAGAGCCTTTGGCTGCAATAGCATCATTAAAAGAACTCAGAGAACAGCCTTGCTGAATATGTACGTCAAATTTCTTTTTGTTTTTATCCGTAAGCAGAATTTCAAAGGCGGCAGCTTCAAATCGATTGAGGTTGCGGTAAACTTTGCTGAATTCCTTAACGGACAATGCATTAAGAAAAGCCCGTTGGCATTCCGGCGGCGGAAAATTTTCTAACGTTCCTTGCTGCTGAAGTTCCCGAAGCATCAAAAGCTTCTTAAAATAAGATAACTTGCATCTTTTTTTGTTTTTATCCATAACAATAAAATTTAATAGTGAAACATAAAATTAATTTTAGAATATCCTTTTTATGGCAAAAGCATATTTTTGTCAAGAGTGGATTGTATCGGTAAAATCAGGGAGATATTATAAAGCAATCGGTGCCGTGCCGGTAATTTATCCGTAAACTACGGTGTTAATGTATAACAGACATGACTGCTAAAGTAGGAAATATATTTCTGAGAGCAAAAAAATATTTTTAGGGGAAGAAAACTGGGTAAAATATTATTTTTTCATTTTTTTGTATTGACAAAAGCAAATATATTCCCATATAATGCAACATAAATTATTTTGTAAAACTATGTAGAGAAAGAATATGGTTAAGTTAAGTGATAATAATGCCTATAAAAGGGGGCAGGAACTTTTGGATTCAGGGATGTGCAGGGAGGCAATAGCTCAGTTTGATGAGTTTTTGGCCCAGCAGCCCGATTCATGGAAAGCTATAAATTCCAAAGGGTTTGCTTTTCAGAAGATGAGCAAATATACGGAAGCTGTCGAATGTTTTGATAAAGCTTTGGCAATTAACCCGAAATCGGTTGAGGTGCTGAATAATAAAGGTGTTACGCTTAGCATGCGCGGACTGTACAAAGAGGCGATTGCCTGCTTTGAACAGGCTTTTGCGAATGACCCGACTTCTCTTGAGGCTTTGAACGGCAAGGCGATTGCTTTGCAGCATATGTTTTTGTTCAAAGAAGCTCTTGATGTTTTACAACAGGCCTATCAGGTTGACCCCAAACACCCCCAGACATTGCTGAGTATTGCCGTTACGTTGCAAAAACTGAAGCAGTATGAACGGGCAATCGGGTATTTTAAAAAGGTTCTGGCTCTCGATAAATCAAATGTTAAAGCCTGGAATGGTATCGGCGTTACCTATCAGCTGATGGGGGACAACGATTCGGCCTTGAAGTGCTTTACCAAAATCCTGAATATTGACAGTACTGAAATTCAGGCATGGATAAGCATTGGTTTCGTATATCAGAAAATGTTTAAGTTCAAAGATGCTCTGAAATGCTACAATAAAGCCAAGAATTTGGTCGACGGGCGTTATCATCATAAGCTTTATGACGGTTTGGCTTCCTGTCTGACAAAGCTTTCCGAATTTGACCAGGCGATAGAAATTTACAAACACATCTTCCAGCGGGAAGAAGGCAAGAAAAAATGGGACGCTCAACGGTCTATAAAATTTGTAAACAAGCTGAAACGCAAAAAGGCTATCGGCATGTTGCCGGATGTTATTCCGCAGGAAAACGCCCCGGCTGGTAATGCGTCGTCTGCTCCTGCTTCGGAAGAGGCTTAACCGTAGTTTCTTGCCGGATGCCGGCAGAAACTTTGGCAGGCAATACATTCGGCAGGAAATACAATAGCCCGAATGCGGTATATTGCCGGCGAACAGTCGGAAATGTTGTTTCAAACCGTACTCTTGTTTCTTCAGAATAACCGTTGCGTACGAAAGGTGGAGAGGAAATGTCTGAACCGGCAGGAAAAACGGCGCTGAAGCCTGTATATGGCTGGCTGCCCTTAGTCTATTTTGTAATTCAGGTTATTGTCGGCGTATGGCTTGCTTTCTGGCTTCTTTATAATCATCAGCCGCAGACCGGCGACGATATTGAACATCTGCATTCCGCCTGGCTGGTGCATGAAGGAAAAATTCCCTATATTGATTTTTTTCAGCATCACAATCCGCTGTTATGGTATTTGTTTTCACCTTTAGCCGGATACTTTGCCTATGATTTGGTTCTGTTCGATGTCGTCCGTATAATATCGACCGTCGTTATGTTTGCGAGCCTGTATGTTGCGGCATTGATAGTAAAACGTTTTATGGCAGGAAACTGGTACGCCGGGGTGCTATGTATCGCATCTGTATTTCCGTCATACGTCATTTTCAGCGGGCAGGATTTCCGTCCCGACAACTACATGGTCCTGATGTTTATGTTGGGGCTGTATTGGTTTTTTGCCTATTTGGAACGTCGGCAGCTTAGGGATTTGGTGCTGTCCTTTATGGCGATGTTTACCGCTTTCCTGTTTATGCAGAAAGTCATTTTTCTGCTGGCCTTTTTTGCTGCAGTGGTTTTTTATCAGTTGTATGTCGGCAGAATTTCTGTTCGGGATTTTTTGAAAGCACTGATTCTGCCGTGCATCGGCGGGATAGTGTTTCTGGCATGGCTTCTTGCGCACGATATGGTCGGGCGCTATTGGCTGGCCAATTACATTTTTAATTTGCATATTCCCGATGTTTACGGCGGGTTGGTCGAGAAAACCAAGCCGGAATTTTATGTTGTCAGTGCCTTGGCTTTATGCGGTTGCATTTACTCATTGTATCGGGGAAACATATACGCGCGGATAATTTGTCTGCTGTGGGTTTTCGAAGCTTTGCAACGCTTTTTCTATTTTTCGCTGGACAGGCACTACTATTATCAGCTGCAAATATTCAACGGGATGCTTGCCGGTACATTTGCGTGGGAAATAATAAAAAAATGGCGGATTGCAGCGTATGTTTTTGCAGTATTGTCGCTGTCCGGCTGTTTGGTCTTTAGAAACTATTGTCTGGAAAACAGGCTGAAACCGTATTACCACCGTTATGTAACACCAAAATATGTGCTTGAACAGACTAACCGCTGCGACGTTGTTATCAATGGCTACGGGTTGACTTACGGTATTTTTTCCAAAGATGTAACGTATTATTGGAATTTAAACGGGCAGTTGGATGTTATCGGCAGTAAAATCGGGCTGGCACCGCTGCCGGATTTAAATAGCGCCGTACAGAAATATCTGCCGCGCATTATTTATACCGGGCCGTATTGGAATGAACGCCTCCGCAAAAAGCATATAGACGTTCCGGTTCACTGGATAGACAAGAAATTGCGGGATAAATATTACAATCAGTCGGCCTTTGTCGATATTTTTATCTTAAAGCCGGAATATCAGACACAGCGCCGCTGCCGTTATAACGCGGAAACCGGAAGCTGGGATTATTACTACAAAGAGAATTATAATAAAGAGGAGACAGTCGGCAGATGACTTGGGGGCTGAAAAAGACAGCGGCGCTTATTATCGGAATTTATCTGCTTTTTTGTGCCGGTTTGCTGTACTGGGTTGTCATATACAGCGGATCGGGTGACGGCGATACATTGGAGCACGTACATTCCTCATGGTTGGTTTGGTCGGGTAAAATTCCGTATAAGGATTTTTTCCAGCACCACAATCCTCTTTTATGGTATGTCGGTGCGCCGCTGGTCGGTTTCTACGAATATAGTCTGCGTGCGGTTGATGCCGTCAATATGCTGACGGTAACGGCTTTTTTGCTGATGCTGTTTTATATTTACCGCCTGCACCGGGATTTCCTGTCCGGTCGTTTTGGCGGGCTGGTAGCCGCGGCTTTTTGTGCCTTGCCGCAGGAAAGTTTATATAATAAGGATTTTAAGCCTGATAATTTTATGGCACTGGCATTGGTTGCCGGAATTTACTATCTTTTCCGTTATCTGAAGTCTCGTAACGTCAGTGCGCTTGTTCTGTCCTTTTTGCTGTTTTTCGCCGCCTTTATGTTTACGCAGAAAGCCGCATTGATTTTAATAGGCATGGGGGCGGTTATTTTATGGCTGTTGTACACGGGGCGTGCTGTCTGGAAAGACTGTCTGGTTGCGGCGGCATTGCCTGTGCTTTTATATGCAGCTTTTCTTGCATTTTTGTACTATGAAGATGTTTTGGCAATGTATTTCAAAGCCAATTTTGAGCTGAATTCGCATATACCCGATGTCTTTTATACTAGGCGTTTTATTCATCCGAGCTTTGAGATGACTGTTCCGCTCCTGTTGGCCTTTTACGCTCTGGCACGCTGCGTTTGGAGCGGAAACCTGTATGAAAAAATCATCGGTGCGGTTTTCGCGTTTGAATACATCATTCGTTTTTATTATTTCACGCCCTTTGTTTATTATTTTGCCTTTCTTCATGCCGTAGCGTCAACGATGGCCGGCGTGGCTGCTTCGGAAATGATAAGGAAAAGGCAGTGGCTGGCGTTGGTGTTTGCAGGTTATTTTGTCATACTCGGGGGAATTTATGCCGATATATACAGTCGGCGGATAACCGTGGGCGACGATTACAAATATGGTGCGTCGGGATTTGTCCTACGGTTGGTAAATCCCTGCGATTATGTCGTAAACGGATATCGCATCGGCTACAATCTGTTTAATAAAGATATTGATTTTATCTGGAATCTGAAAGGGCAGATAGATGTTATCGCCGCCACCATAGGCATCCGCCCGACGGCGGATTTGGAAAGCCTTATCCGCAAATACCGTCCGAAAATTATTTACGGCAAAAATTACTATGACACATACCGCGAATACCGCGGCGATATAGGAAAGTATCCGATACACTGGATAAGTTCGCACCTGTTGAACGAAATGTACATTCCGCTGAATCGCGACGATTTGTATATCCTGAAACCGGAATATCAAAGCTACCGATGCCGCTATAATCCGCGGACGAAAAGCTATGAATATCAGGATTGGAATTAGCAAAAAGTTTACTAATCGTTTTGTATATTATCAGCATAAAGAACTAACCTCTGCAAAAAGGAGACGAACCATGCGGGTAATTATAAAACCGGATTATGAACAAGTAACCGATTGGGCGGCAACCTACATTGCATACAGGATAAACCGTGCCCGTCCTACGCCGGTCAAACCTTTTGTTTTGGGGTTGCCGATGGGGGACACTCCAAAGGGAATGTATAAAAAGCTGGTAGAATTAAACCGTGCCGGAAAATTGTCATTTGCCAATGTGGTTATTTTTTGCATGAATGAATTTATCGGGCTTGAGAAAAATGCGCCTCAGAGTTGTCAGAGCTATATGGACGAATATCTTCTGAAGCACGTAGATACCAAAGCCGCCAATATTTATATTCTTGACGGCAGAACCAAAAACTATGAAAAAGAGTGCTCCAATTTTGAACTGGCAATCCGTCAGAAAGGCGGCATAGACTTGTTTGTCGGCGGGGTTGGTGCCGATGGCCATATTGCTTTTAATGAACCGTTTTCTTCTCTCGATTCCCATACGCGCGTCAAAACCCTGACAACCGAAACGATGAAAATTAAAGCCAAATTGTTTGGGGGAGATATCAGCAAGGTGCCGCATACGGTTTTGACGGTTGGAACAGGTACGATTATGGATGCCCGTGAAGTTATGCTGTTGGCGACCGGTGCAGCCAAAGCCGAAGCGACCAGAGCTGCGATAGAAGGCAGCGTCAATCACCGCTGGGCTGTCAGCGCTCTGCAGATGCACCGCCACGGGATTTATGTCTGCGATGAGGATGCTGCCTCCAAGCTGGAGCAGGAAACAGTTTCTTATCTAAAAGATATTGAACGCAATGCTTACTGAAAACTCATCCCGCACTCACATGTCTAATCCTCACTCGCCTCATTCTTCTGCCTCCGGCCGGACTGAACAGGAGCAGTTGCTACGCGTTGAAGCTCTGCAGCTGCTGCGGCAGAAAGCGGACGAGCCGTATCGTATCTTTTCAGGGAAACTTCTGCCTTCGGAAACGCCGCTGCTCGGCGTCCGTATTCCGCACCTGCGTCAATTGGCCAAATCATGGATCAAGGAGGGAAAAGCCGGAGAATATCTGGCGCTTTCCCGTTCGAGTCTGTTTTATCATGAAGAGTTTATGTTTTACGCCCTCTTAACAGCCGGGATAAAAATCCCCGAACCCGACAAAATCGCTATGATTAAAAATTTTGTTCCCTGCATAAATAATTGGGCTGTATGCGATATTTTCTGCGGGGACCTAAAGGAAGTCGGTAAAAATCCCGCTCCGTTTTATCAGGAGTTCAAAACATATCTGCATAGTGCACGAGAATATGAGATACGCTTCTTTTATGTTTTGGCGCTGATGTATTTTCTCACCCCCGAATATTTGCCGGAGCTGCTGTCCGCTGTTTCTTCGCAGGTGTTTGTCGGGTTTTATGATAAAATGGCGGCAGCATGGTTTCTTTCCGTAGCTTATGTAAAATTTCCTCACGAAGTTGAAGATTTTTTACAAACAGCAGTACCGGATAAATTCGTTTTCCGTAAAAGTATAAGCAAAATATGCGATTCGTACCGAGTTGGCAAAGAAGATAAAAAGCGGCTTCGCGCCATGGCTGCAAAACGCCTGAAATTTTTCCCGTAATCAGAAACAACTCCCGGCGTTTGCAATTTCTGCGTTTGCAACCTCGGCATTTGATAATATAGACATGGTTAGCGGTGTCGGACTATGCCTCATAAATAGGAAAAGCTGCAGTCAAAGCCGCAATGCGTTTTTTAACGCCGGACATAATTTCCGTTTCTTTGTCCGTATGCAGGGCATCGACAATATCGGCGATGGCATTGCCGATAAGTTCAAATTCCGCTTCCTTAAATCCCCGCGTCGTTCCGGCCGGCGTGCCGAGCCTGATGCCGGACGTAACCGTTGGCGGCAGCGGGTCAAACGGAATAGCATTTTTGTTGGCCGTAATGTTAACACGTTCCAGCGCTTCGGTTAATTCTTTGCCGTTAATTCCTTTAGGCGTCAGGTCGGCCAAAAGCAAATGCGTGTCTGTTCCTCCCGTAACCAGTTTTAACCCGCGCTTAAGCAGGGTATCTCCCAAAACTTTTGCATTTTTTATAACCTGTGCAGAGTAAAGCTTAAAGTCTTCGCTCATTGCCTCTTTAAAGCAAACGGCTTTTGCTGCAATAATATGTTCCAAAGGGCCGCCCTGCATGCCTGGAAAAATTGCAGAATTGATTCTTTTTGCAATATCGGCATTGTTGGTCAGAATGGCGCCGCCGCGGGGACCTCGCAGCGTCTTGTGAGTCGTTGTGGTAACGACATCGGCATAAGTCAGCGGATTGGGATAGAGCCCGCTTGCCGCCAGTCCGGCAAAATGCGCCATGTCAACCATCAGCATTGCTCCGCATTCATGGGCAATGGCTCTGAATTTGACAAAGTCAATCTGCCGCGGATATGAAGAACATCCGGCAATGATAAGCTTCGGTTTGTGGTGGACGGCCAGGCTTTTGACCTGCTCGTAATCAATTAATCCGGATTCTCGTTCAACGCCGTATTGTATGGCATTAAACCATTTTCCCGAAAAAGAAACTTTAGCGCCGTGAGTAAGATGTCCGCCGGCATCAAGGCTCATGCCCAACACCGTGTCGCCGGGTTTAAGCAGAGCGCCGAAAACAGCCATATTTGCCTGTGAACCCGAATGGGGCTGGACATTGGCATACTGTGCGCCGAACAACTGCTTTAACCGGTCAATGGCGAGCTGTTCAATTTCATCAACATATTCGCAGCCGCCGTAATAACGCCGCCCCGGGTACCCCTCTGCATATTTATTGGTCAGGACGGAACCCTGCGCTTCAAGAACTGCCTTGGATACGATATTTTCTGACGCGATTAGTTCAACATTGTCCTGTTGTCGTTTCAGTTCTTTATTGATAGCGTTAAAAATTTCGCTGTCAAAATTTTTCAAAGTTTCTTTGTACATTCTGTCTCCGTAATAAATCACAGTTTATGCGCTTCATTGTCGCATCATTCCGCTAAGCGATATGCATAATTATGCCTCGGATGCATACATCGGCAGTCCTGCCGTTATAAGTCTAACATATCAAGCCTTTTCTGATGACGTCCGCCTTCAAATTCCGTATTCAAAAAAATCTCAATCCGTTTACGGACATCTTCCGGGGTCATCGTCCTGCCGCCAAAGACAATGACGTTGGCGTTATTATGTTTCTTTGCCATCTCGGCAACCTCGTCAGAATAAAGTAAAGCCGCTCTGATGCCTTTGTGCCTGTTGGCCCGGATGGAAATGCCGATTCCCGTACCACAGACCAAAATGCCTAAATCGGCTTTTTGAGCCAGGATATTGGCAGCCATTTTGTCTGCATAGGCCGGATAGTCGACAGACGAGCAGTCATAAGTTCCCAAATCCAAAACCTCATATCCTTTTTCGGCAATAAAGTCGTTGATGATGTTTTTCATTTCCAGCCCGGCATGGTCTGAAGCCGTTGCGATTTTCATAATGCGCCTCCCTTTCTGTTTCTCAGCACTATTAGCAAAACTTTGTATTAAATATAAGGAAAATGTCAGATATGCACAAGATAAAAAATTTTTCACATTTTAAAAAAAAATATGTTGACGTTCAAAATTTTTTATGTATATATACAAATCACCACGTTGACGTTGGTACTTTGAGTTGGCCGGTTGGCAGAGTGGCTCATGCAGAGGACTGCAAATCCTTGTACATCGGTTCAATTCCGGTACCGGCCTCCAGTAAGTATTATTCCGACTTAGCTCAGTGGTAGAGCAATCGGCTGTTAACCGATTGGTCGCTGGTTCGAGCCCAGCAGTCGGAGCCATTAAAAACCGTTTTCTGATAAGGAAAACGGTTTTTCTTTTATAAGAAGTTTTGCTTTTACAGGAATATGAAGCAGGGACAAGAAATGAAAATCCGCAGTATAATATTTTTATTGATATTTTGTGTTCCGTTGTTAACGGCAGCAGTACCGGATATTGTCGAAAAACAATCCGGAAATATCCCGGCAGCTGTGGAAAAAATTGCCGATGGCGCCGGAGCTGATGTCGGCGTGGCCTATGCTTCATCAGAGAAATACCGGCAAAACGGCAGCCGTCAGTATCCGCTGTTAAGCGTCTTCAAATTGCATGTCGCCGTAGCCGTTTTAGATAGGGCAGATAGGGAAAATATTGCGCTGGATTCTCGGATTCAGATTCCCTCTGCCGAAATTAAGCCGGACTTATACAGCCCTCTTCGTGAAAAATACGGTGTACGCGATTTGTCGTTGCCGCTTCGTGAACTTTTGCGCTATATGGTGGCTGAAAGCGACAATAATGCCTGCGATATTTTAATAAGGTGGCTTGGCGGTGTGAAAAAAGTTGCTGCCTATAGCCGTAAAATAGGTCTCCGCCAGACGGAAATTCTCGTAACCGAAACGGAAATGAATCGAAATGTACGGTTGCAATATGCCAATAAAGCGCCGTTGTCCGAAATTATCCGCTTGTTGCAGCTGATTGACGGCGGGAAACTTTTTGCGCCGGAACTGCATAAGGAGTTGCTGGCGATAATGGAAAAGACCTCTACCGGAACCGACAAAATAAAAAAATATCTGCCGTCATTCGTATCCGTGGCTCACAAAACAGGATCATCATCCCGTCTGACTGATGGCAAAAAAATTGCCGATAATGACGTCGCTATTATAAAAAGCGGCAATAATGTCTGGTATCTGGCAGTTATGGTTGCCGATTCCCGTTTATCCGACAAAGAAAATGCAGAGATAATAGCCCGCATCGCTTTCTTGATTTACAAAACAGAAATAAACGGGAAAATAAGCGGGAAAACTCCCGAAAATTAAAGTCAGAAGCAGCTTTTGTCGGTTAAGCTGTCATACCGTTTGTGGATGCATTGAATACATGTTTTATGTACGCCGTCGGTAATGTTGTAAAAAACAAAGCGGCCAAGCTTGTCGGCGGTAACAAAGCCATCATCGCGCAGCTTTTTCAAAAACTGTGAAACTTTAAGCTGTTCCAGCCCGGTTCCGTTAACGATTTCGGTAACGTTTTGCCTACCGTTCAGTGTCAGCCATTCCAAAATGCGCATTTTGTCATAGTGGGCAAACAGTTTCATCCTGTTTGCCGTCATCATTGTATAATCGGCCGGGAGTACCGCTTTGACGCCGTCCTGCAGAAAAAAGAAACAGTCCGTCATATATGCATATAATTTGCGCAGGCAGACAAAAATGCTTGCCGGATATTCTTCACAAATGTCGTAATAAATAAATATGCCGCGTCTTGTCGTTTTAACCAGGCTGTTCTCGCGCATTTTTTTCAAACTTTGCGAAACAATTGCCTGTTCTGCGCCAAGCGCTTTAGTAATGGCGGAAACGGAAGCCTGCCCGTTGACATCAAGGTATTCCAAGATGCGCAGCCGCAACGGATGAGAAATATAGCTGATGCCTTTAACGGCCTTTTTCATAATTTCGGTTGGCAGCGGTTTTTGCATAATCCACACAATTCCTGTCTGTAAAATCTCTGCCTGTCTATATAGCAGAAAAAATCCCTCTTTGCAATAAAAATCCCCCGGTTATGTAGCCGGGGGATAAGGATGGAAACTGCCGAAAAAATTATTTCTGAAAATTGGTGCTTAATTCGTCAAACCGTTTTTGATTTTCATCCGACCAGCCCATAATATAGTCATCTCCCATACAAAACAGCGGTGTTCCGATGTTTCTGCCGAGTTTAAACTTTTCAGCGCATTTCTTAAATAAGTACATGCCGCCCGGTTTGTATATGTCAATTTTTTCCATAGCCAGCGCCGGATGGTTCTTGGTTATGTATTCGTCAGCCTGTCTGCAATAGGGGCATCCGTCATAAGTGAAAAAATAAATCTTTTCGCTCTCTAAGGCGTCGTCAGCCCGGGCAGGGAAAATTCCGCCCCATAATCCGGCAAGAATAATGAACAAATAAGAAATATAACGCATTATATTCTCCTTTCTTGTTTATTCGATGCAACAATCGACAGCCTTGCGGACAAAGGCTTTCATCTTGACAAACGCAGTCTGCGGTTCGCCCTTGCCCGTTTCTCCGGTTTCTATGGCTTCCGCTGTTTCGCGGACAGTTTCCGTTCCCGTTTCCGCAGGTACTGCCGCTGCAACTTTCTCGCTGATTCTTTTGACGTCTTCCGCGCTGTCTTTCACCCATTTGACGTCATCCACGCTCAGCATATTCATATTCAATCCCCAGAACAGGCAATACAGGTCATACGCCTTGTTAAACAGGTCGTAGGCCTGCTCTTTGTTGCCGAGGCTCTGTTGCTTGGTGCCGACTTCCATCAGCCGCATGGATGAGGCCAGCAGGTGCTTGGAGATGCACCAGACTTCTCCCTCGTACGACGGAATAATCTTCATCATCAGTTTTTTACGGGTTTCGCGCACGTCTTCGATTAAGTCGTAAAAAGATGTTTTGCCGGTTTTTGCGCCGGAAAAGACCAGATGTTCCTCAATCGAAATCAGGTTCATAATCGCAATTGTCAAATCCTGATCCGAAGACAGGTCTTTCGGATTAACTTTCTTCGTCGCGTCAATCCGTTCCACGAATTCTTTGACGTTTTCTGCTTTTTTCATCATTTGTCTCCTTGATAAATTATAATGGATAATATGTTAAAATAACGCTGGCCGCGAACAGCAAAACAACCGGAAATACCGCTTTTTCAAACGGAAAATGTGCATGTCCGCTGTTTTTGTTTTTCATATATTGATACAGTTTTTGCGATGCAATATACAGAAATGCTCCGATTAATGCCGATAAAAGAAATGTATCAATATATAAAAAGCCGATAATTTTCGGGGTGTATGGCAGCAGCCCTAAATAAACAAAGCCGGAAGATGCAATACAGGCAAGCATAAGAATTGCATTGCGCCCTGCAAAGTACCACCCTTTTTTTTCAAACCAGAGGATAGTCCAATATCCGAGCAGAGAAAACAGCGCGCCTGTCCATAAACCGACAATGTCGTCGCTGATGCCGAGCTTGCGGGAAATTTCCAGCGAAGCGCCGATTGCAACGGTACAAACGATGCAGGCCGGATTAGCCAAAGCTTCTGCCGCTGTTCCCGTTAAAAACAATAATAAGGTAAAAAATGCTTTCATATAAATAGACTCCAAAATATGTATCATATACAATATATATAATAATTAATACATATTAAAAAGTCAATAAATAATTTCAATAAAATGCGTTTTCCTCTGGCAGAAATTAATATATGTCGAGAATTTTGTTGATAACCGGATTTGTTTGTCATATATAGTAGTCGTGTCATGATTTTATTAAGGAGAGAAATATGAAAAAAATACTGCTGGCGCTGGCTGCCGTGTTTATGCTGAATGCCTGTTCGGAGGCTGACCCCGCATCATTGAAAGGGAAAAACTTCACACTGGCAACGGATAAAAATATCACATTGTCTTTTGATGCTAAGGAAGATCGTTTTTACGGAAAAGCCTTGAATAATTATTTCGGTACTTACAAGGCAGAAAAGGATAACATTAAATTTGGTCCTGTCGCATCTACAATGATGGCCGGCCCTGAAGACGAGATGAAAAAGGAACATGCTTATTTTCAAAATCTGGACAAGGTCAGAACCTATAGTTTGAAAGGGAAAGAACTTGAGCTGAAAGGCGACGGCGTAACGCTGAAGTATCTGCAGCAGTAACTTTTCCGGGCACAAAAATGTAATCCCCTGCGAAAGCGGGGATTATGTTTGTTTTCAAAAATACTGTGTTTTCTGAAGAACAACTGCCCGATAATATCTATTTGCCCAAAAAGCAAAATAAAACAGTCGCAAGGGACAATATAAGAAATTTCATTCAAAGACAAAATCTCCCAAAAACAGCCCGGCGACCCAGACAGTAATTCTTCAGATTACAACAACAGCCGTCGGAATAATCCGGCGGCTGTCTTTATACCGATTATTAAAAAACGGTCTATCGCAAAACTGCACCGGTCTTTTTGCCGACTTCCAGAATGACCTTGTTCATCAATGCTTCCAGTTCGGCATCGGTATAGGTCTTGTCTTTCGGCTGGAACGTAACGCTGATAGCAACAGATTTCTTGTCTTCGGGCAGATTCTCGCCTTCGTAAACATCAAAAATCCGTACATCGGCAATATTGCTGCGGTCTGCATTTTTAGCAGCCGCCGCTATGCTGACGGCCGAAACGTTACGGGCAACGACGAATGCCAAATCCTTGTCAACTGCTTGCAAAGGAGAAAGTTCCAGCTTCTTTTTAGCTTTGGATTTTGCATCCCTCGGCAGCGGAATATTGTCAAGGAAAACCTCAAAAGCCATAACATTGGTTTTGATGTCAAGCGCTTTGAGAATCGCCGGGTGCAGCTCACCAAAATACGCGAGGACGTTTTTGCCGAGTCGAATAACGCCGCTGCGCCCCGGGTGGTAGTAAGACGGTGCGTCGGTCGTAATCTGTGGTGCCTCAATCGGGCCTTTCGCCGCGGCAATAACTGCCAGCGCGTCAGCCTTGACGTCAAATACGTCATAAGCGCGCATGGAGTTTGTCCAATCCTTTTTCGCGGTCTTTCCGACCCGGATGCCGGAAGCCATAGCCCGCTGTTCGCCGGGATTACGGCCGAAAAATTCGGGTGCTGCCTCAAACAATGCCAAATTGCCGTATCCGCGCGCAATATTGTTTTTGGCGCCGATAAGCAGATTCGGCAACAGTGACGGCCGCATTTCGTCAAGCTCATTGATAATCGGATTTTGAATAAATACCGCTTCCGGCCCTCTGCGGAAATATTTTGCAATGTTGCTGTCGGTAAAGCTGAATGTAACCGTTTCGTACATGCCGCGTGAAGCAAGCTCATGCTTGGCCATGACAATATTATTCTGCAACGGCGTTAAAACCAGTTTCGGAAATTCGGTCGTTTTCATTGAAGTTGCCGGAATGTTGTCAAGCCCAATCATCCGTACGACCTCTTCAATCAAATCCTGCTCGCATTCAATATCGCCGCGCCATGACGGAGAAATCGCCTTGATATTGCCGTTTTCTTCGCTGATTTCAAATCCGAGATTGTGGAGAATTTCTTCACAAGTTTCTTTGGCAACCTCCATACCGATAAAAGTTTTCATTCGTTCCGGCCGCAGATATACCGGTTTGGCGACAGATTTTTCTTCTCCTGCAATTTCCATTTCCGAAGCTTCGCCGCCGCAGATATCCAAAATCATTTTCGTGGCATAATTGTTACCGCTGATATTTGACATCGGGTCGACCCAGCGTTCGTACCGGGCACGTGAATCGGAGTCAAGCTGAAGTTTGCGTCCGGTTCTGGCAATGCAGGCCGGCGTAAACAATGCACACTCCAGCAGAACGTTCTTTGTGTCTTCATAGCTGCCTTTGTTTAATCCGCCCATGATGCCGCCAAGGCACTGTACGCCTTCGTCGTCGCAAATGCCGAGTGCTTTGTTGTCCAGCATATAGCTTTTTTCGTTCAGCGCCAGAAATTCTTCACCGTCATGAGCCATCCTGACCTGGATGTCGCCTTTAAGCTTGTCTGCATCAAAAACGTGCAGCGGACGTGCTAAATCATAGTTGATATAATTGGTAATATCCACCAGGGCGGAAATAGGACGCAGCCCGATAGCCGTCAGACGGTCTTTCATCCACTTTGGCGTCTCCGCTTTGTTGTTGACGTTTCTGATGTAGCGTGCCGTATATGTCGGGCAGGCTTCAGGGCATGAAACAGTTACTTTAACCGGGCTTTTGAACGTCCCTCTGATTGCAGGAATATCCAACGGTTTCAGCCTGCCGAGCCCCGCAGCGGCCAAATCCCGGGCAATTCCCCGTACGCCTAAACATTCGGCGCGGTTTGGGGTTATCGAAACTTCAAAAACCGGATCAATATTCAAAACTTCCGCCGCCGGAATGCCGGCCTTGGTCTCTGCCGGCAGCTCGATAATGCCGTTATGGTCGTCGCCAACAAGTAATTCTTTTTCCGAGCACATCATGCCCATGCTTTCCACGCCGCGGATTTTTGCAACTTTTAAGCGTTCTCCGTATGCAGGAATCAGAGCTCCGGTCGGAGCATAAATGCCAACCAGCCCTTCATGGACGTTTGGCGCGCCGCAGACAACCTGCAGTGTTTCCTTGCCTGTATTGACGGCTAATATGTGCAGATGGTCAGAATCCGGATGCTTGTCAACTTTGTCAATGCGTGCCGTGATAAAGCCATCCAGTGCAGCAGCCGGATTAACGACCTCCTCGACTTCAAGGCCGATGCGAGTCAGTGTTTCGCTGATTTCGTCAACGCCTGCTGTTGTATCCAGATGTTCTTTTAACCAGGATAATGTAAATTTCATCGTGCCAGTCCTCCGTTGTTGCTCAGTCCGCTTGTCATTGATGAAAAGTCAAGCGGGGTAAATCCGTAATTTTTAATCCAGCGTACGTCAGATTCAAAGAAAGTTCTCAAATCCGGAATGCCGTATTTTAACATCGCAAGCCTGTCAATGCCGACCCCGAAGGCAAATCCCTGATATTCATCTGGGTCGATGCCTCCAGCGCGCAGGACGTTCGGATGTACCATGCCGCACCCCAAAACTTCCAGCCAGTCTGTTCCTGCTCCGATAATTAAATCGGTTTTAGTCTTGAGGCAGCCGATATCAACTTCGGCAGACGGTTCCGTAAACGGGAAGAACGACGGGCGAAATCGGATAGGCAGTTCGTCAACTTCAAAAAATTCTTTCATAAAATCATACAGGCAACCCTTTAAATCGGCCATAGTCGTTTTCTTGTCAATAACCAAACCTTCTACCTGATGGAACATCGGCGTGTGCGTCGCATCGTAGTCGGAACGGTATGTTCTGCCCGGCGCTATAATGCGGATTGGCGGCTGCTTCTTTTCCATTGTACGGATTTGTACGCCGGACGTATGCGTCCTGACCACATAAGCGGAGTCCATATCAAATTCCTTATTAGCGTCATTATTGATGTAGAACGTGTCCTGCATTTGGCGGGCAGGGTGGTTCGGCGGCATATTGAGTGCGTTAAAGTTATGGAACTGGTCTTCAATGTCCGGGCCTTCAGCCACTTCAAATCCCATCTGGGCAAAAATAGCGACAATTTCTTCATAAACTTTGGAAACCGGATGGATTCGTCCTTGCGTTTCCGGCCGGCAGGGAAGGGTAACGTCAATAACTTCCTTTTTCAGTTTTTCATTCAGCTGTTTGGTTTCCAATTCCTGTTTTTTTTCGGTAATTTTTGCTTCAATTTCCGCTTTGACAACATTAATCTTCTTTCCGAAAGAAACTCTTTCTTCCATCGGCATGCTGCCCAGTGTTTTTAACAGTTCGGTAATCTGTCCTTTTTTGCCTAATGCCGCAACTCTTGCCTCGTCAAGGGCTTTTGCGTCTTCTGCATTGGCAATCTGTTCCAACAGGCTTGTTTTTATAACTTCAATATCACTCATTTGTTCACCTTATAAGAAGGGTATTTCCCAGAAACAACAGGAGTGTTTCCTGAAATCACCCTTTTGCCGCTCCCAAAGGCCGGCTGTTGTTTGTCTTTTTTCCGCTGCCGTAAAAAATGCCGCGGAAGTTCATAACAATTTTAAATATAAAAGAGTCCTCTTGGTTGCCCAAGACGACTCTTTCCTATCTGATATAAACTATACTAAATCTAAAAATTATTTAGCCAGAGCCGCTTTGGCAGTTTCTACTAACTTAGCAAAAGCTTGGGGCTCTCTGTAAGCGATATCAGCCAGCACTTTACGGTCAAGCTCAATACCTGCCTTGTTGAGCCCGCTGATAAATCGAGAATAAGTCATATCATTCAAGCGCGTAGCAGCATTGATACGCTGAATCCACAAAGAACGGAAATTTCTTTTCTTCGCTCTTCTGTCACGGTAAGCATACTGCAAACCTTTTTCAACTTTTTCAACAGCTACTCTGAAAACGTTTTTATTGCGGCCTCTGTAGCCTTTCGCCATATCCAGAATTTTTTTATGACGGGCATGAGCCGTAACACCTCTTTTTACACGAGACATTTACATATCCTCCTACAACTACAAATAAGGTAAAAATTTCTTAACAATCTGGACATCGACTTCTGAAAGCAAAGTCGTGCCGCGGGCTTGTCTTTTCATTTTCTGGGTTTTGCAGAAGAGGCAGTGTCTCTTTTTCGCAAAATTTCTTTTCAGCTTGCCGGTTCCGGTAACGCTGAAGCGCTTTTTCGCCGAACTTTTCGTTTTTAATTTAGGCATTTCAATCCCTTTCAAAAATTTAAGTTGGATTCACACATAACAGGAAGGCATGCCGTTAGCCCTCTCTGTTATTCGTACCAATGTATACCGCAATATTTTTATTTGTAAAGAGTTTTTTTAATTTAAAATTAATAATTATTTACCAGTCTGTTGTCCTGATTAATTCTATCTTTGTCCGGTTTCTTCTTTTCCATATCCGGCTTGACTTTGGGGCCTGTGCCTGTTTTGCGGATAAAAAGGCGCACTCCCTGCTCATAAAAAAGATATCCCTTATAAACGGCGGCTGCCGGGATTTTGTAGCCGTTAAATTCGGCCTGATTTTCATAATAGCTGAAATCGGCTCCCGCAGCATCGTCTTCGTCTATAACGGCAATATCATGATGGCGGTCAATAAGCTCCTGCATATTGTCGCCTTTAACGGCCATGTCTTCTTCGGTCCAGAGCCAGTACATCGGAGCTTTGTCTGCAATATATAATTTATCTCTGCCGAGAATTAATTGCAGAGGCAGAGTGTGAAAGCCGACAGCCTGAACTTTTGCTTCGGGATTTTCGAAAACGTTATGTTTGGCCAGCATTCCCAAAACCTGATTCTGCGAAGAGTAGGGGTGTTTTATCTCATAATCGGCAGAAACGGCACTCCAGTATATCTGCATAACGGCACATGCCAGAAACAAATAATGCTTTCTGCTTTGGGCATAGTTCGGAAAAAACATATAAACCGAACAGAGAAAAAGTCCCCATATAAGCCCTTGGTGATAGTACATCGGGCGGACAGCAAAATAAGCGGCAATGAAAACGCTCCAAACTGTTGTAAAACGCAATACGACCGGCAAATTATTCCGCATATTAACATAAAAAGATGTGCTCATTGCCGTTTTTACCGCATAAAAAGCGGTGATAAACAAAAAAGTCAGATTCAGCATCGTATTTTCACCGGCAAAAAATGCTTCGGGAAAATGAGCCAGCACATTGTATGGATAATTTTCAATATGCTCGATTCGCATATTGTACTGCACCATATTGACCGGCAGGATCTGCCATAGCATAAGCAAGCCGCATCCGCCCAACAGACACACAGGGGCAATATATTGAAACGGCTTTCCCGAAGTCCGCCGATAGGCTTCCGAAAACCAAAACAGCCCGAGAACAGCGGCAACTGGTGCCAAAAAAGCGGCAGATTCTGCAAACAGCAGCAATGATAGTGCATATCTCCAAATATACCGATGCCTCTTTTCATAAAGCACGGCAAGCAAAACCATTGCCAGATATGCCAGACAGTAGTTGCGTGAAATGATATTGTACTGGTAAAGGAAATAATGCCCGAACGGCAACAGTATTTTATAAATCAACGGAACCCAACAGCAGAATAAAAATATACCGACCGTTATGGACATAACCACAATTGAAACATAGGTAATGTTTAATTCTTCGCCAAATATGGCAATAAGCAATTTCAGCAGTAAATGCCATAATACCGGCTGCCCCTCCTGATGCGGGATAACTGTCAAAATTTCGCTGAAACTGGCATCGCGTGCAATCAAAAAAGCCTGAACTTCGTCAGCCCATATTTCATGAAACGGGGCAATATATAAAGAAAAGGCAGTGAAACAAAACCAAATAACCGCCGCGGAGACTTTTGCTATATATGTTTCCGGAGAGATGCCGTAGCGCATTTTAAACACCTGAGAAAAGAAAAGGCGGCAGCCGTCTGGTTGCCGCCGTCTGCTATATTAGGCCAATGCGTCGGACTTAATATCCAGATGCAAGTCTTTCAACTGCTGCTCGGAAACCGTATTCGGCGCCTGCATCAGCAAATCCTGCGCTTTGCCGTTTAACGGGAACAGGATGACATCACGGATAATCGGTTCGTCCAAAAGCAGCATGACCGTGCGGTCAATCCCCGGAGCGCATCCTGCATGCGGCGGCGCGCCGTACTTGAATGCGTTAATCATACCGCCGAATTTGTTGTCCACGACGCTGTGGTCATATCCCGCCAGCTCAAATGCCTTGTACATGATTTCCGGTTTGTGGTTTCGGACTGCGCCGGAAGCCAATTCCACGCCGTTGCAGACCATGTCGTACTGATAAGCCAGTATCTCAAACGGATTCTTGTTCAGCAGCGCGTCCATTCCGCCTTGTGGCATGGAAAACGGATTGTGCGAAAATTCAACTGCGCCTGTTTCTTCGTTTTCCTCGTAAAACGGAAAATCGACAATCCAGCAGATGCGAAACGCGTCTTTCTCAATCAAATCCAGCTCTTCGCCGAGTTTTGTGCGGACTTTTCCTGCAAATTTGCTGATAAGTTTTTTATTGCCGCCCATAAAGACAACCGCATCGCCGTCCTTAACCCCAAACATATTTTTAAGTTCAGCCATTTTTTCTTCAGAGAAAAATTTGGCAATCCCCTTGGCGCCGTTTGCTGACAGCGCGACATATGCCATGCCGCCGAACCCTTCTTCTTTGGCAAAACCGTCCAGCTTGTCAAAGAACGAACGCGGTTTCTCTCCTGCGCCGGGGATAGCAATGGCACGCAATCCCTCGCCGTTGGCAGCCTTGCCATCATAAACGCCGAACCCGGAATTGTTGAAGAAAGCGGTTGCATCCTGAATAATCAACGGATTGCGTAAATCCGGCTTGTCGGAGCCGTATTTCAGCATGGCGTCTTTAAAAGCAATACGCTGAAACGGCGCCTGGTCAACTTTTTTCCCTTCGCCGAATTCGTTGAAAATAGAACCCATAGTCTTTTCCATTACCGCAAACACATCATCCTGCGTGGCAAAAGACATTTCCATATCCAGCTGGTAAAATTCGCCCGGGCTGCGGTCGGCACGCGGATCTTCATCACGGAAACACGGTGCAATCTGAAAATATTTGTCAAAGCCCGAAACCATCAACAGCTGTTTAAATTGCTGCGGCGATTGCGGCAAAGCATAAAACTTTCCCGGATTTAAGCGGGATGGAACCAGAAAGTCGCGTGCGCCCTCCGGAGATGAAGCCGTCAAAATCGGCGTCTGATATTCCAGAAATCCCTGCTCGTTCATCAACTCGCGCATGCGTTTGATAACTTTGCAGCGCAGAATGATGTTGTTGTGGATTTTCTCGCGCCGCAAATCCAGAAAACGATACTTCAGGCGCAGCTCTTCCGGCGAGTTGTCTTCCCCGAAAACCTGTATCGGCAGAACGTCGGCCATGGAATGCAGAACGACATCGCTGACTTTTACCTCAATGTCGCCGGTCGGCATGTTTTTATTGACGCTCTCGCGCATCACAACCTCGCCGTCAACGGTAATGACGCTTTCCACCCGGATATCTTCCAGCTTCTTAAACAAATCGCTGGAGCTGTCAACTACGCACTGGGTAATGCCGTAGTGGTCGCGCAAATCGACAAAGCACAGATTGCCTAAATTGCGTTTGCGGTGAATCCAGCCCGAAAGCTTGACCTTTTGGCCTGCGTTGGCGGTTCTCAGTTCGCCGCAGGTATGAGTTCTGTATTCAATCATAAGTACCCCTGAAAAATTGTTTCAACGTCAATGCCGCCATTTTTATCCCAAATTGGCATAAATGCAAGCTAAAATTAAAAAAATCTTAAACAATCCCCCGTAAACTGCAACCAAAAGACAAGGGAACGCCCAAATGAATTTAATAGATAAGACACAAGAACTGCAGGACGCCTGTAAGATATTAAAAAAACAAAAAGTTATAGCCATAGATTGCGAATTTATCCGTGAAAAGACATTTTTCCCCATTCCCTGCCTGATTCAGGTCGGTTATGAAGACGGCGCTTTTTTGATAGACCCGTTGGCAGAAAATATGGACTTCGGCGATTTCTTTGCCCTGTTGCAAAATAAAAAAGTGCTGAAAGTTTTCCATTCCGGCCGTCAGGATATTGAGATTCTGTACAACCTTTCCGGTGCGGTGCCGACGCCGGTTTTTGACACCCAGATAGCGGCGCAGGCCTGCGGTTTGGGCGAATGTGTCAGTTATGAAAATCTGGTTAGAGCCTACTGCGGGGTGGATCTGGATAAATCCTGCCGTTTGACCAACTGGCAGCTGCGCCCGCTGAGTGCCGAGCAGTTGGAATATGCCGCGGGCGATGTAACGCATCTGATTAAATGTTATAACGAAATTGCCTCGTATCTGAAAGAAAATAAACGGGAAAGCTGGATTGCGGAAGAAATGGAAGATTTTGCCGATACGGCGCATTATGAACAAAATCCGGAAAACGCTTGGCTGCGGATTCGTCACAATGGGCACTCTTTGTCATTCTTGAATGCGTTGAAAGCTTTGGCGGAATGGCGTGAAAAAATGGCGATAGAACGCAACGTTTCCCGACAGAATATTATCAAGGATGAAACGCTGGTAAACATTGCGACAGCCTTCCCGAAAGATATGGAAGAGATGAAAAGGGTTCGCGGGGTGCGTCCGGATGTTGCCAAAAGCCGCCTTGCTAAAGAAATGACGGAAATTCTGGCATCGCTGACCGAAGACAAATTTGACCGCACACTGGGACGTGTAGACCGTGAACGCGATGTTACTCTGCCGCCAAGTCAGCATTCCCTTTGTGAAGTCCTGAAACTTTTGCTGAAGATAAAAAGTAACGACTGCGGTGTCGTATCGCGATTGATAACGTCGGAAAAGAATCTGCGCGAATACATCAAAAATCCAAAAGCTAAAAATCAGATTCTCAAAGGCTGGCGTTATGAAGTCTTTGGCAAAACGGCCGAAGAATTTCGCAAGGGAAAACTGGGAATCGTTTACGATGCGGCTTCCCGGGACATTGTAATAAAAGAGTTGTCTTAATTGCCGCTCTTCTAAGAAAAAATATAATATATATTAACTGTTAAAAGGAACTTGTAATGAAAAAAATATATTTGGCGCTTGTCGCTATGCTGATTTCGTTTAATGCCCATGCTTTTATTATTTCGCCGCATGTTGGATTGGATTATGTTTCCGCCACGCCGAACGGATTTGGCGATATTGACAGCCTGAACGGCGGCGCAGTCAGTGCCGGCGTAAAAGTTTTAGGCTTTTTATCCGTAGAAGGATATTATCAGCAGTATGCGTCAACCGATGCTTTCGGCGGCAGCAAAACAAAACCTGCGGCATACGGCATAGATTTGGTTTCAGATACGTTGAATCTCGGCGTAGTAGAGCTGTTAACGACCGTGGGATATGGTAAATATACATTGGACGGCGGTAACCTGAACAAAAAAATGGAAGATTTTGAAGGCACCGCCTATCGTGCCGGTTTCGGTGCACAGTTTAACCCGACCGATAACATTGGTATCCGCGCTATGTACCGTTATGTATTCCCGGAAGACGATACGTTTAAGAAGAATATCCAGGAATTCACCGTCGGCATCCGATATTATTTCTTTTAGTATGCTGATGTCAATTGGAGCAGAAAAAATAGAGCGGGGAATGCCCCCGCTTTTTCTGTATTTTCAGACGTCAAAGGAAAGCCTCCGGAATTTATGCTGCGATTTATTTTTGCGGCGGCAAAATTTCAATCCAATAACCGTCCGGATCCTCAATGAAATAAATTCCCATCGCCTCGTTGACAAAACAAACCCAGCCGTTTTTCTGATGAAATTTCAATGCTTCCTGATAATTGTCTGCCGTTATTGCCAAGTGAAATTCGCACTCGCCCAAATCGTATTTCTGCGGATGGTCTTTCAGCCAGGTCAGTTCCAGCCGGAATCCGGTTTTGCCGTCGCCGAGATAAACGATGACATAAGAGCCGTCTTCGGCCTCAATCCGTCCGTTTTCTTTTAACCCCAGTGCTTTCTCATAAAAGGCAAGGCTGGTTTCCAGATTCGTAACGTTAAAATTGAAGTGATTAAAACAAAATGCCATTTTCTTATCCTTTCTTAATCATATAGGCTTTGGCAGCTTATATCTTTTGGTTGCAATAACCGGATATTTCCGCATTTTTACGGGATTTTTTTCAAAATGCCGGAAATTATCCTGTTTTGCAATAATTTTCTTGCTTAATTCAAAAAAATAAACTAATCTCAAAATAGGATCTGTTCTCTAGAAAAGGATAAATCCGAGGGCCTAGAAAACCCTTTATAAATACAAGTTAGTCGTGCGCACACGACTTTAAAAATAGTGCCGACGTCATACCTCCGTATGGGGTGGATGTCGGTGAATAAGGCTCTGCCCCAATAAGCCGAGCCGTCTTAACTTGTATACGGTTTTCTAGCATCCGCCCGCCTTTAGCTTTCTAAAGCGGGTTTTTTGTTTGAACTGAATAAAAGGATGTTAGTTATGAAGAAAACTTTATTACTTACGGGAATGGCCTGCATTATATCATGTCAGGCGAATGCAATGGATATTAAACCGTATATTGGTGCCGATATGGGAGCTTCTCATGCAGAATTGCAGGGGCTTCTGGATGGGTTTGATGACAATTTTGCCGTAGCCGGTATTAATGTCGGTGCCAAATTTAACAACTATTTCGGATTGGAAGTTTCAGCACAAAGTTCTTCCGAGGCGGAAACCTATGACCTGGATTTGTCCTACAGCAGTATTAATCTGGACGCATTAGGATATATTCCGCTCAATAAAAATTTGGAATTAATCGGTTCCGTTGGTGCAGGTTATTATACCTTTGACCTCGGAACAGACATAGGAGACGGCTATGATTTGCATATTCAAACAGATGAATTTGCTTTTAGGACAGGTATCGGATTGCAGTATAACTTTAATGAAAAGTGGGCAATGCGTGGAGTCGCCAGATATGCGTTTATTGACAGTGATGAGGTTGATTCTATAACTGAATTGACTTTAGGCATACGTTATAATTTCTAATTTGTCAGAGGGGGAACTGTGCTTTCCCCCTCTTTTATCTAAAAAGCGAAAGAAGGAATAAATATGAAAAAGTTAAGAATGGTTTTGACAGTCGGCCTATTGTCGATTGTTTTAAGCGCCTGTGCAACTATTATGAAAGATAATAGCCAAACAATTCCAATCACATCAAGCACTGATAATGTAGACATTAGAATTGCGGATAAAAGCGGGAAAGTAATTTTTGAAGGGCAAACACCGGCATCTGTCAATCTTAAAACTGCTGCCGGCGGATATTTTGATCCGCAGGAATATACAATCACTGCATCGAAAGATGGTTTTAAAAATCAAACCACAATTATAGACTGGCACGTTAGTGCTTGGTACTGGGCGGGAAATTTGATTTTGGGAGGACTTATCGGATATTTAATTATAGATCCTATAACAGGGGATATGTACTACCTAGATGAAGATGTCCACTTAAATATGACGCCGATTAAAAAATAGCCGCTGATTATAAAGAAAAAGCGCCCCGTTAGGAGCGCTTCTCTTCTACTCTGCTATATCGCCTTTTTGACTTCTTCAAAAGCCTGTTGCAATTTGCTGGCATCAGGGCCTCCCGCCTGAGCCATGTCCGGTCTGCCGCCGCCGCCTTGTCCGCCGACTGCTGCCGAGGCAATTCGCACCAGGTCAACCGCAGAATATTTGTTTGTCAGGTCTTTGGTAACCCCAACGACAATAGATGCCTTGCCATCTTTATCGGTTGCCAGAACCATAACGCCCGAACCGATGTTTTGGCTCATCTCGTCAATAAAGGCTTTCAATTCCTTCGGATGAACGTCCGGGATAACCTTGCCGATAAATTTCACGCCGTTGACAACTTCCGTTTCGCTGCTCTTTGCCGCACCGCCGCTGGCCAGCGTTTTCTTGAGGTTAAACACTTCCGCTTCCAGCTTTTTCTTTTCTTCCAGCAGGTTGCCGATACGTGCTTCCAAATCGTTGATGTTGGTTTTCAGCGTGTTGCAGGCACAATGCAGCTTATCTTCCATCGCATCGACATATTCTTCCGCGCCTTTGCCGGTAACGCATTCAATACGCCGTACGCCGGCCGATACCGCAGATTCGGAAATGATGTTGAAATAGCCGATTTCTCCGGTGTCGCAAACGTGCGTTCCGCCGCACAGCTCGCGCGAATAAACTTCTCCGTCTTTTTCCATCGTAACCACGCGAACCTCTTCGCCGTATTTTTCGCCGAACAATGCCATTGCGCCGGTTTTAACGGCTTCATCCTGATTCATCAATACCGTGTTGACATGATAATTGGCACGGATGGCCGCATTAACCATATCTTCGGCCAGCTTTAGTTCGTCTGCGGTGATTTGCTTCGGGTGTGAAATGTCAAACCGCATTCTGTCCGCCGCAACCAGCGATCCTTTTTGCGTAACATGTTCGCCTAAAATCGTCCGCAACGCTTTGTGTACCAAATGCGTAACCGAATGGTTAGCGCAAATCTGTTTCCGATTCGTTTCGTTGACTTCAAAAGATGCAAAGTCTTCAACTTTAACTTTGCCTTCAATCATGCGGCAACAATGAACGAAAACCGTATCCAGCTTACGCTTGGTGTCATAAACTTCCGCTTTGAAGCTTTTGCCGCAGATAATGCCGGTATCGCCGACCTGCCCGCCGCATTCGCCGTAAAAAGGCGTCTGGTTGGCAACCAGATAAAATTCGCCGCTTTTCACACTGTCAACTTCTTTGCCGTCCTGAACCAAAGCCTTGACAATGCCGTCGCTCTTGGTCGTCTTATAGCCTAAAAATTCTGTTCCGCCGATTTTTTCTTTAACTTCGAACCAAATTTTTTCGGTGCCGGCATCGCCCGACCCGGCCCAGTTCTTGCGTGCTTCTTCTTTCTGCTTGGCCATTGCTGCATCAAACCCGGCAACGTCAACTTCAATTCCTTTGCCTTTTAACGCATCTTGCGTCAAATCAAGCGGGAAACCATAGGTATCATACAGTTTAAATGCCGTTTCGCCGTTGAGCGTGTCGCCTTTGGTTAGCTGCGAGGTTTCGTCGTCCAGCAGGCGCATGCCTTTGTCCAGCGTCTTGCCGAAACGGGTTTCTTCTGCCTTGATGGTTTCCGTAATCAGTTTATCAAAGCGGTAAAGTTCCGGATAGGCCTCGCCCATTTCTTTCTGCAAAACCGGCAGCAGCTTGTAAATCATCGGCTCTTTTACTCCGAGCATATAAACATGGCGCATCGCCCGCCGCATAATCCGCCGCAGAACATAACCGCGTCCTTCGTTGGAAGGCAGTACGCCGTCGGCAATCAAAAAGCTCATTGCCCGCAGGTGGTCGGCAATCACGTTGTGCGATGCCTGTAGCGGTCCTTTCGGGTCGGTGTTGGCCATATCCGCAATCGCCTTAATCAGATGCTGGAACGTGTCAATATCAAAATTGGAATGCACACCCTGCAGAATGGCGGCGATTCGCTCCAGCCCCATACCAGTATCAATAGACGGCTTTTTCAGATTAATTCTGGAACCGTCCGGCAAATCTTCAAATTGGTCAAACACCAGATTCCAAATCTCAATAAAACGGTCGCCGTCTTCTTCCAGTGTTCCCGGCAGCCCGCCCCAGACTTCCGGTCCGTGGTCGTAAAAAATCTCCGAGCAGGGACCACAGGGGCCGGTGTCGCCCATCTGCCAGAAGTTGTCTTTGGTGGCAATGCGGATAATCCGCTCGTCGGGCAGCGCCGATACTTTCTTCCAAATGTCATAAGCCTCGTCGTCGGTATGGAAAATCGTAACCGCCAGCTTTTCTTTCGGAATCATAAATTCTTTCGTCAGCAGTTCCCAGGCATAATAAATTGCCTCTTCCTTAAAATAATCGCCGAACGAGAAGTTGCCGAGCATTTCAAAAAACGTATGGTGGCGCACATCATAGCCGACGCTGTCCAAATCATTGTGCTTGCCGCCTGCGCGTACGCTTTTTTGGGAAGTTGCGGCTCGCGTATAATCTCTGGTTTCGTTGCCTGCCAAAATGTTTTTGAACTGTACCATGCCTGAATTTGTAAACATCAGAGTCGGATCATTGTCAGGAACAAGCGAAGATGCCGGCACAATTTTGTGTCCGTTCTTCGCAAAATAATCCAAGAAAGTTTTTCTTATTTGATTAACGCTGGTCGTCATTGTTTTTTTCTTCCCAAAAATTAAATTAAACTTTTAACCGCATAAAACTACAGCGGTTTTTTGCTGATGTCCAGTTTAAATTTAACAGGGAAACCGATTCTTTTGTTTTTTGCAAAAACTGACCTAGTTCAGCATAACGACGAAGATATTCAGGTATGTAGCGAAAAGCAGCCATAAAAGATACGGAACCGTCAACGCAAACGCCCATTTGTTGATAAAGAAAAACGTATGCATCATCAACGCTGTAACGATATCCAGCAGGACGATGACAATCGCCGACGCGGTAAGCTGTTCCATATAAAAAAAGCTGAATGTCCATAAAATCTGCAAAAACAGTTGACTGACAAACAGGGCATTCGCATCTTCAAATTGTTCCAAAGTCTTGCGTGACCTGAGCACAATGTAAAAGCTCAAAAACAACAAAACGTAAATTCCGCTCCACGCATAAGAAAAGTAATGGTTTTCGGGCGTTCCGGGCGGAATGTCGAGCGTATCGTAAAAAGAAATCATGCCCTGTTCGGTAAAATACCGGGCTAGCAGCGCCGTAATCAAAACCAATACAAAACTGTAGAGTCCCTGCATAAGTTTAAGTGCCATCTTATCCTCCATATTTGCGGCTTTATAACCATATATGCTCCATTTGGGAAAAAACATCACTGCCGTAAAAATATAAAAAAATAAATTGCAATTTTAAATAAAAAGCATATAAACAAAAGTAGAACAAAATTCAATGGGAGTAAAAAATTGGCTAAAATAGATGAAAAAGATATAAAAACGGATGAAAACGGCATAAAATTATACCGTCCGGAAGATTTTGAAGGAATGCGTCGGGCCGGGAAACTTGCTGCCGAATGTCTGGATTATATTACGGATTTTGTTGATGTCGGCGTAACGACGGAACATCTGGACAATCTGTGCCGGGAATTTATCGTTTCGCATAATGCGATTCCCTCCTGTCTGGGATATCACGGCTATCCGAAAACAATCTGCACCTCGATTAACCATGTCATCTGCCATGGCATTCCCGATGACCGAAAGCTTGCCGACGGCGACATTGTCAATATTGACGTAACCGTAACTCTGGACGGCTGGTTCGGCGATACGTCGCGTATGTATTACATCGGCAAACCTAAACTAAAAGCAACGCGTTTATGTGAGGTAACTTATGAATGTTTGATGCGCGGTATTGATGTTGTAAAACCCGGTGCGCATTTCGGCGATATCGGTGCGGTAATAGAAGAATATGCGCACAAATACGGTTATTCGGTGGTGGAAATGTTCTGCGGCCACGGTCTGGGGCGGGTTTTCCACGATGAGCCGAATGTCCTGCACTTCGGGCGTAAGGGCACCGGCCCGGTAATTAAGGAAGGGATGTTCTTTACGATTGAACCGATGATTAATATCGGCAAGCCGGATGGTACGATTCTCTCCAACGGTTGGACTGCCGTAACCCGCGACCGAACCTTGTCTGCGCAGTTTGAACATTCGCTGGGCGTTACCAAGGACGGCTGCGAAGTGTTTACCTATTCGCCCAAAGGGTTAGATAAGCCGCCGTACAAAAAATGACCTTGTGAAAGCGGCAAAATAAGCCGGCTGAACAGCTGGCAACTGCCGTAAAAAGGCTGTAAGGCCGAATTGGACTTGACTTTGGAAAAAAATATGACTGTGACTAAAAAGAAAGCATCCGAATCTCTGAAAACAAAGGAAACAAAAGAAGTGCCGGATTACTTCGGGCATCGTCAACGCTTAAAAGCCCGTTTTGTTGCCGATATGGGCAAAACCATGGCCGATTATGAATTGCTGGAATTAATTTTGATTTATGCGATTCCCCGAAAGGATGTCAAACCTCTGGCCAAGGCATTGTTGCGCCGCTATTCCAATTTGGCAAGCGTATTGGCTGCTCCGTTGGATAACCTTCTCAAAAATGAAGGTGTAGGCGAGAGTGTTGCCATACTGTGTGGCATTATTCATGCCTGCGCGAATAAAATCAGTTGGGAAAATCTGGAAAACAAAGATGCCCCGATTTTATCCAATAAAAAACTGATTGTCGATTACTGCCGCAGCTGCATCGGCTATTCGGGACAGGAACATTTGCTGATTATTTATCTAAACAAGCACGGAAAATACATAGCCCAAAATATTGAACAGGTGGGAACAATTGATGCTGTTATGATTAGTCCGCGTGAAATTGTGTCCAAAGCTTTGAATCACAACGCTGCGGCAATTATTTTGGCGCACAACCATCCGTCCGGAAATGCCACGCCGTCAAATGCAGATATTGAAATGACCAAACAGGTTGTCCGTGCGCTAAAAGCCATCGGTGTCAGAGTAGATGACCATTTAATAGTCACGCCGGGAAGTTATTACAGTATGCAGGAGAAAGTTCCTTTTATTTTTTGAAAAAAGTAAAAAGCTTGTTTGCTTGCAGCCAATCTGTTCTGCTTCTTCCGGCAAAAGTGTCATAAATGTTTTAAACAAGTAGAAAAAACGTTTATATCACCATTTCAACCATTTAAAATAATACATAAAAATAGTTTGTCATAAGTCGTTTTTTTGCTTGTGCAGTGCAGTTTTTTGTGGTGTCTTAATTAACGAAAAAGTAAGAATTATTTACATACAATTATTTCGTATTAAATGGCGTTTTAGCCGTCCTCAGGCTAAAATATTGTTCTTATACCGGAGTAACTCCAAAGGTTAACATCAGGGTATAAAGAGGCGCTTAACAGCGTTAAGGATTAAAGATTGTGAGATTACGAAAAGCACGCAGGGAAGCTTTGTCGTAAACTCAAAACAGGCTGGAAAAAACAAACCGTTTTCCGGCCTGCTTTTTTATTATAAAACCCGTTTTTTGATAAAACTCGGCAATTTCACGGCATTTATATAAATTTGCCGTATTTTATGCAAAAAGTACTTGACAAATGATTTTGTTTCTGTCAAATATATACATCGTGATAATAATCTTATGTTAAACAATTCTAAATTTTTATAATTATGGAATTAGGAAATTTAGTTGCGCATTATGCAACCAAAGGTGAAAAAGGTGTAGAAATCAATTTGGAAGCATTGTCTCAGGACAAACACTTCCGTAGTCAGGCAGTACAGGCAGTTGTAAAGAAAGTAAAAGAAAATCCGCATGCTTGCGTTTTCTTCCCTTCGTACAAGCCAGCCTGCGACCATAACCCGTTGGGAAAACTCATCAACGAGGTCGCGTTAAGCCTTCAGGTCGAAACATTAGTTACGGGAAATTATGAAAAATTGAAAGATTTGCAAAATCCCGTAAAAGATGTGATCATCGTAAAGCAGTCTTTCCGTTCCGGCAAGGAATTGAGAGCGCAGATTGAGGAACTGAAAGCAATGGGATACGATGTGAGTGTCCTTTGTCTGATTGCCCATTCCGGCGCCAAAGTTGAGGCTTTTGCCCATGAAAACGGAGTTCCCGTTTCGGCAATCGTCTACACAGACGAAATCTCTTATATTTGACGCCAACCTTAATTGTAGCCTTAAAGCCAAAAACACGTAAAGACCGGCATTGCCGGTCTTTTTTTGTTGGATTGTTTGCATTATGTTTCAAATCCTGTATTGTGCAGGTTTTCATGTCCATCGGAGAAAAGGATTCTCTGCCTAAGCTGTCGGTTCGCGCCCTCCGCGTCCGTTATGGCGCTGGTTGTAAAGCATCATTGCCTTGCGTCTGGCTTCGGCCTTGTCTTCATTGTCTTTTTCACGTTTTTTCATCTGCTCCAAAGCTTTCGGGTCAGCAAGGCGCTCCAGCTTCATTTTTTCGTCGGAAATAGCCAGAGCTGTCTCGGCAACGGCCTTAACGTCTTCCGGTTTGAAAACCTGATTGCCGTCTATATCTTTAACCATCGGCAGAGCATCGCCAATCATCGTTGCTTTGCCACTGATTTCATTGATTTGCAGCCCGTCATTTTTCATAAGGTCTTTCTGGCTTGCATCAACAGCCCTGTCAGCGCTGTTTTGCACATTATTCTGCATACGGTTTTCTTCATTGGCGGCATCAACATTTCTGTTGAATTTGTCAATGGTATTCATAACATCTGTTACGTCGGTACGCTGCTTGCCGTCTTTGCTGACCAAAACCCAGCTCGGTCCTTCCTGATGAATTTCCATGCCGCTGGGAAGTCTGACTTTGGAAAACATTTCTTTCATCTTTTGTTCCTGTTTTTCCGGTGTCAGTTCTTTTTCCTTATCTTTCTCTTTTTCTTTTTTCTTCTCTTTGTTTTTCTCTTCTATGTCTTTGGCTAATCCCGGCCCCTTAAGGTCAATCCCTGCTTTTTCGGCCTTTTTTTCCAATTCCGTGCCTTTTTTTGCCATTTCCGCTAAAGAAAGAGGCTTTAAGGCTTTTTTTCTGTCGCCGGTTTTAGTCTGTTCGTCAATGGGACGGTTGGCAAATTGCTCCAGCCGTTTTCCGACAGGCTCGTTATGTCCGAGAACAACCGGGCGTACCCGCCTTAAGGCTTCTTCCAGAGCCGCTTTGCGTTCTTCCGGCGTTTTATTGTGTCTGATGGCGTTTTCCATAACCGTTCTCCGTGCAATTCATATTAAATAAATTTTAGCATAAATTTTGAGAACCTGCAATACTTTTTAGTCGAAGATATCGTAAATTTTCGCCAGCAGGCTTGGCCGGTGCGGTTTGAATGCAAAATGTTTAAATAACAGATAATTGACGATAAGCAGGAAGGATATCGCCGCTGCTTGTGCCAGGTACGGATCCCAGTGTTCCCGCTCAATCAGGAAGGTTAAAATAAGAATGTTGATGAAATAGCTGCAAATCCATATCAGCAAAGATTTTGCATATTGGTGCAAATGGTTTCCCTCTGCCGGAAAAACCAGAAATTTATAAGAAGCAAAAGCGATAAAGGACGAAACAAACCATGTCGCCGCCAGAAGCAGCTGGTATCTTTCCGGAGAAAAAAGCAGTGCCAGCCCGCTGAAAATCATAAAACGCAGAGCCATATTAACCGAAGCCATAATGGCAAAACGCACTTTTTCATCTATGCCAAACCAGTATTTTCGCATATTTTGCTCCTTATGACAGACAGAAAAATTGCCTGTATGCCGGGTCAATATAATCTGTCTGTCTTATTTTTCAATCAGCGGATTTCACCGTCAGGCAGCTTTGTTCACAGCCTGTATATCAGGTCAGTCTTTGCTCCAAGACCGCTTGGCGGCAGCTGCTGCCGTTACTGTCGGAGGCATAATGGGAAAATGTCGTTTTTTTCTTCATAAGCCGATGTCTTGATTGCAAGCAGGCGCAAGACTGAATGAAAGTAGTTGTCGTGCGAAAAGGATACCGTCTCGGCTCGCTTTTTCAGGCATGAGCCGTCAATTTTCATAGCGTGCATCGTCTGTTCAGGCAGCCATAAAATCATCGGTACTTTTTTCTGCTCTTCCGGTGCGACGGTGTAGGGCAGGCCGTGCAGATAAAGATTGTTTTCTCCCAGCGATTCGCCGTGGTCGGAAACATAAAGCATACCGCTTTGCAGATTATTGTGGCGTTTGAGGATGTCTATAACGGAAGCGATAATATAGTCGGTATAGACAATGGTGTTGTCATAGGAATTGATAATCTGCTGTCGCGAACAGTCCTGTAGGCTGGCTGTGTCGCAGGCGGGTGTAAAACGTTTGAATTTGTCGGGATAGCGTTTATAGTATGTCGGTCCGTGGCTGCCCATCATATGCAAAACGATAACCGTGTTTCGGGTTATGGTTTGGAGCTGTTTTTCCAATCCGTCTAACAGGATTTCGTCATGGCAATAATTCCCGAAACAATAAGGCTGTTTATTGCCTTGTTTGGCATCGGTTTTGCCGATTCTGTCGCAGACTTTTTTGCAGCCGTCGTCATTGTCTTTCCAAAAAACGTCATATCCGGCAGCTTTGGCAATATCCAGCAGGTTTTGCATATACTGGGCATCCGTAACGTCAAATTCTTTTCTGCCCAGTTTGGAAAACATGCAGGGAAGTGATACCGCTGTCGCCGTCCCGCAGGAGCTGACATCTTTAAAGGCAATAATTTCGCCGTTTTGTGCCAGCAATGGATTCGTCTGCCTGTTATAGCCGTATAGGGAAAAGTTTTGCGCTCTGGCCGTTTCTCCGACAATTAAGACTATCACCCGCGGTTTTCCGTCCTGAGTGGGAATAGTTTGCGGAGACTTGTCCAGAATGACAAATTCCCTTTTGGCGTCAGCAGTACGTTTATAATACCGTCCGACCGCGTAAATATAATTGAATGTATTGATATAATAGCGAACCTGTTTGTTATTGCGTCCGAAAGAGGCATATTCTTTGTATGAAACGGCGGCAATGGCACCGACGGCGGAAAGTCCGAGCATGAACAGCAGCAGCCGGCGGCGGATTTCTTTGCCGAACGAGGCAAATTCTATATGTGTACGGTATACCAAAACCGCAGGCAGAATGCCGACAATCAGGATATAAAAAGCGGCGTGGAGCGTAATCAAATCGGCAGCTTCCCTCGGCGTTGTTTCGGCAATGTTGCGTATCATGTCAGAGTTAATGACGACGCCAAGGTTTTGCAAGGCGTAATCAGATGCCGCGGATAAAACCATCAGCAGCATAATCAGAGGCTTGCCGATACGGGGAACGACAAGCAGGCTGAAAAACCAAAACAACGGAACATAAATAAAAAACGGCAGGCTGAGAGCAAAAAACAGGACAGAAAAACTGTTGATGTCAATTTTTTCGCAGGCAAACTGCCAAAACTTGATGTTCAAAGCAATGGCAAAATAGGCGCTGGTCAGGGCAATAAAAGCCGTAGAGCCGAGATTAAGATTATTTTTGGTCATTTGGGATAGTCCTTAAGATAGGGAGATGTTCATTATGCCGTTGGTTTCAGTATGAAATTAAATTGAGCAGAAAGCCGGTAACCAGCGGAATTGTAAAGTTGTCATCGATTCGGAGCTCTTTTTCAAAAAATTCGGCAGCGGTGGCAGTTAATGCAATAAAAAAGGCTGTTACGGGCGGCAATGCCGGAAAGAAGCAGGATATTATGCCTAGGGCGCTGATAAAAAAGGCAAGCGTCCCCTCCGGAGATTTACCGTTGTAAAAACGGAAACTGCCCCAAAATCTGCCGCACAGGGCAGCGTTGGAATCAGCAATCAGCATAACGCACATGGCCGCAGCTGCCGCTTTTGGTGCAAAGCAGACTGAAACGGCAAGCGCTGCAGCCAGAATATAAACCGATCCGCTCGGCGTAAAGGTAGAATGGCTGATTTCCCGGTTTCTCAGCGTTTTGATAAACATCTTTTTAAACAGCATACCGATAACGGCCGTTCGTTGATAAGCCGCATACTCAACAAACAAATTGGCGGCAAGCAGGGTGAAAAAAAGCAGGATGCTCCAGTTGCGCGGAGCGGTAAAGATAAACAGAGGCATCCAGAGTGAACTTAAGTGTACGGCTTTACGGTAAAGTTCCGTTTTTATTGCTTTTGACTTAAAAGCAGGCATATCAATGTCCTTTCTGATGGTTTTTGTTTTTTTTATAATTTATTTTCATACAGTCTTGTTGTTGTGTGTGATACTGGGGTTCCGGTTTCAGGCGGGTTTGCGCAGTTTTCGGCAATAAACATTGTCTTGTATGTCGCCCAGATGCCGCAGCCTGTAAGCAGTATGGCAAAATAGACGTCAGTAAGGAAATGGTAGCCGCCTAAAATCCTGCTTGCTGCAATGGTTAAGACGATTCCAACCGCCGCCGTAATGGAGGGTGTGCGGATTCTCTGCGGCATAACCAGCGCCAGGGCAAACAGCCACATAGCAAAGGAAGTATGTCCGGAAATGAAGGAGTCTCCGGCCGGACAGAAAGATTTTACAAAAGCACTGGTAAAGGTGCAGTCACCGGCGAAAATATCCGTCTGATAAGGCCTTGCCCGCCGGAAAAATATTTTGAAACCGTAGGGTAAAGCTGTGCACCAGCCGAAAAATGAAATGCATAAAAACAACATCGTTTTGGCATTAATAAAGTTTAACTTGTTGCTGATGAGTGTGCGGAACTTTTGCTTCAGGGCGAAAATGCCGCAAACGGCGGCAAATAAGGCGCAAATAGCATATTCTCCATACGTGTCCGCTGCATCCACAAATAAGTTTTCGTGTAGATAAAAACCGTTTTGGTAAACCAAGCCGGTCAGAAACAGGTCGCATTGTTCAGAGCAGCAGATAAGCAAAATGCTGACAGCCGTTGCCGCCGTAATAAAAAAGGTTGTAGGTTTCATCGTGTTCTCCCGTAAAGATAGAGTTGCATCCGATAAGAATAGGTTTTCTTCCGAATTTAAAAGCCAAACTGAAATCAATCTGAAAATTTTTAAAATAAATACCAATAAACCGGTTTACTTTTTTTGCGTATTAGTAATAAGATAGGCTTGCAGACAGGCAAACGCCGGAGCCGAAAAGTGTCTCAGTTCTGACGGATGTCTGCCCGTGCCGACAAAAATTGTCCGCAACCAACTATGCTGTCCTGAAAGAATAAAACGGCAGTAATAAAAATCGCTGTAACAGCAGCGGAAAGCTGCAGCAACATAAAAAACGTATTATAATGAAAGAGGATTGTCATGAAAATCTTGCTTGTGGAGGATGACGTAAAACTGGGCAAAGCAACGAGCGAACTGCTGGCATATGAAGGGTGCACCGTGGACTGGGCGCAGGATGGGGCAGAAGCTGCAGCTATGGTAAAGGAAAGCCTGTCCGCAAGCTATGATATTGTGCTGCTGGACTGGATGCTGCCAGAAATCAGCGGGGTAGAAATCTGCCGCTTGCTGCGAAATAAATATAATTTTCAGGGCGGCATTATTTTTGTGACGGCAAAAGGCGAGGTAGAAGACTGTGTGCGCGCTTTGGATACGGGCGCAGACGATTTTATGGTTAAGCCGTTTAAGATAAAAGAGCTGGTTGCCCGGATAAACGCTGTTGACCGCCGCAAGAGCAAACCTTTTGTCGACAGGGTATATGCCCGGGGCGCTGTCGAAATCAACCGGGACTTGCACACGGTATATTGCCGGGGCAGGGAGGTGCATCTGCGCAAAAAAGAGTTTGATTTGTTTGAAATGCTGTTTGTCAATCTGAATAATGTTCTGCCCCGTACGGCTATTTTTGAAAAAATCTGGAGTGATAAACTGGACACGAATATGGAAAGTCTGGATTCGCATATTTATATGTTGCGCAAAAGCCTGAAACTATTGCCTGAAATCCGGATAAAAGTAGTAAAAAACATCGGTTATAAAATGGAAATAGAACCATGATAGAAAAAATACGCCGGGCTTTGATTGTCAAATATACCGCAGTGATTGCCTGTATATTGTTTTTAGGCTTTGCAGCAAGTTATGCCGCATATCGCCATAACGGGATAAAGCTTCTGCAGGACAGCCTGTATGATTATCTGGCAGAAGAAATTTGGGAAGCGCAGGAATACTTCCGCCATGGCGGAGAAAGTCCGGAGACGCATACAATCAATTCAGATATCCGGTCTCTGCATAATTTTACCTACTGGTTGCTGGACGGCAAAATCATCCGCGCCGAACAGCCGGGAAACAATGTTATCGCCCGCCAGTTGGAACAAAGGCTGCTGACGAAAACATATCAGCCAGGAAAAATCTATCACGAAAATATGAAAGCCGGTAAACAGAAATGGTATTTTATTGTCATAAAGCAAGATATCCGGTTGTCCGCATCGCAGCAGGGGACTGTTTTTGTCCTTGCCAATTATACGCCAGTGCGGAAAAATGCAAAGGCCTATATCAAGATAGCTCTGACTGCGGCCGGAATTATAATTGTATTAGCTTATTTGGTCGGCAGTTTTTTTGTTTCTCGTTCGATGAAATATATAGAGCAAAGCTACCAAAAGCAAAAACAGTTTGTATCCGACGCGGCACATGAATTGCGCACGCCGCTGACAATTCTGTATTCGTATGCCGAACTTCTCGAATATAATCCCAAACAGACCGATGTGATAGCAGAACTTAAAGACGAAATTCAGCACATAAACGAAATGGTAGACAGGCTTTTGGCCATTGCCCGTTACGATAATTCAAAAGTAATAATGCATAATGAACGGTTTTCCGTCAACCGGCTGGCAGCATCAGTCATAAAATCAATGTCTGGACTGTGCCAGCCCGGAACATTTGAACTAAAAAGTCAAACCGGCAATATTGAACTGACGGCTGATAAGGTTATGATTCGCCAGTTGTTGGGTATCTTGCTGGACAACGCGGTAAAATATACCGGAGACAATAAAAAAATAGCCATAACGCTGGAAAAAATTGCATCTTCCGTCAAAATAACTGTAAAAGATAACGGAATAGGCATAAGCGAAGAAGATTTGCCGCATATTTTTGACCGTTTCTGGCGGGCGGAAAAATCAAGACATCAAAAAGGTCTGGGCTTGGGGTTGTCACTGGCTGAAACAATTGTCAGCCTGCACGGAGGGACAATCCGAGCCGGGAGCAAACTTGGGTGCGGAACTGAATTTGAGATAATTTTGCCGCTTCGGCAATAGTACCGTAAAGTGGACAGGCACAGATTTTTACATCGTTACGAAAGTCGTTACAAAACCACGGCATCGCCACAAAAGCCGTTATATCGCCACAAAATAAGCCGGATGCAGACATGTCAGTCCGGAAAATATTTCAATCCGAAACAGGCTGTTCAGTTGCAGGGGTAGAAAACATATTATACAAATTAGGATGCTGTAAATTTTTTATTGACATTCCGAAAACCTTCGTTTATATAAAATTTCACGATAAGCGCCGACATAGCTCAGTTGGTAGAGCAACTGATTTGTAATCAGTGGGTCGGGAGTTCAAGTCTCTCTGTCGGCACCAGCATTTTTACAGTATTTCTCAGTGCTCTTTAGCTTTTCTCCCCTCTTCGGATTCTGTATCCTTTCATTTACAGGGCTCAAATAGTCTTTTTGGGTTTAGGAGTGATTTTTTACAGATAAGGTTATATCAAAGAACTTTTGTACTTTGTTGTTTCCTCTGTAATAATCGTCTATCCAGGAAAAAATAAATTCTTCAAGTTTTTCTTTTGTATCATCGCCCATTTTTCTAAATTTTTCATAGCTTTGAGCAAATAATCGATGTTTTCCCTCAGTATTTTCCTTTAATTCAACCCACAGATAGGTATTATTTTCAAAAGGAATATTAACCCCGTATATACCGTTTTTATGGCTTCTTTTAAATGGAACTTTCTCATCTCCATTAAAAACTAAATTTTCTTCAAGAATTTCTATATTTTCAAAACTCATAAGGTCAACATACGCAAGATTTGTGATTACAGTAGCTTCAAGCATAAAGCTTAAAGAATTTCCAACTTTTTTTCCTAATGTTTCCATTCCTTTTTCAAGCTCTTTTGAAAAATCCACCGAGCTTTCTGATATTACAATCTCATCATCAGAAACCTCTTTTATAGTTATTTCGTCAGAACTTGCAGTATCATTTATTATTATTTTTTTTCTTCATTGTATGGTGTACCATCGTGATTAAATCTTAGCTCTTCTACAGTCTGTCCATTTTTTATTTTGGCTTTCAGCTGTGGATTTCCGTTTTCATAATAAACTTCATAAACTCCGTCTAAGTCATTATTTTTAAATTCTTGTCTTGTCCATACATTTCCATTTTTATAATAATCTTCTTTTAGGCCATTAAGCTCTCCATCTTTATAGTTTATTATTGTTTCTAAAGTGCCATCTTCTAAATAAGATTTCCATTCGCCGTCCTGTAGGCTGTTTTTATAACTTCCTGAAAGTCTTATATTTTTATTTTCGTGATATTCTTTAAAATCTCCGTTCTTCTCGCCGTTTTTATAAATTACTTCTCCTTGAAGATTTCCATTTGGATAGTATGCTTTAAATTCTCCCTCAAGAACTCCGTTTTTATAATTTGCTGATACTCTTAATTTTCCTGTATCGTTATAAAATTGTTCTGTAAGTCCGTCTCTTTCTCCATCTTTAAAAGTACCACTGTCAATAAGAATACCATCTTCTGTGTACATTTGGAACAGGCCGTGTTGTTCACCATTTTTCCAATGTCCGACTTCTTTAATGTTATTTTTATAATAAATGACATTAAGACCGTCCAGTTCACCATTTTTGTAAGAGTATATATCAAGATAGTCCCCGCCGGTCCTTTGGGTTCTTCCGTTAAAAGGCATGCCGCTGTCGTCGCAAAGTTTTCCATTTATGTTTCTTAATTGTTTATTTTCCTCAACTGCAGGAAGATATTTAAAAAATGAATATCTGTTGCTATAAAAATAGCTTCCCAAACAGGATGCCGTTAACAAAATCAAGGCCAATGTTATTTTCTTTTTCATTCCCGTCTTCTTTCTAATAAAACTTTTAATTTATTTTTACTGTTCTTTTTTCAATAAATCTATCGTTTAAAATATAATTTCACAATAATATAGAGATAAGATAAAATTAAAAGTCGATTAAGAAAAACAGCCTTGCTGCCGGAGGTATGGCAGGAACTGTATTCCGTCTTGTGGAAAAAGCTGGCGGCAACATTGTCTGCTTTATGTTCTGACTGGAGTTGGCAGGCCAGTCTATGCAGGCGCGGATATCGGTTCCTGTTGTCAGTCTGATAAAATGTTGATATTTTTTTTTATAACAGATGTTTTTTTTCACAACAGGTAAAATAAAGTGTTGACATTTCAGATATATGAAAATAAACTCACCCCTAGTTTGTTAAAAATGGAAGAATAAAGGTTCTGTTTGTATGACAGCCGTAATGGGCATATATTTGTTTAAGTTCGCTTTCAGAAGATATGGTCTGAAAGCTGCTTGTGCATCGCTCGTTCTTCCCCTCATTATGATTGCTATTCTCCTTATTAGCCTCTGGCTCTAAGTGCTTTTTGCTTAAGCTTAAAGCCCGGACACTTAGAGGTATGATTTCAGGGCTTTAAGGTATCAACAGGAAAATAGCCAATCTTTTTTAATTAATGAGGAAACAATGTCAAAATCAAGCAATGGGTATGGTGCCGGGGAAGAAAACGGCACAAAAGTAAAAGAACCGGAAACGGTAACAGCGGCAAAAAATGCATTTAACCAATATTTTGAAATGGCTGGCCGCAAAAGCTTTAAGCAGTTTTACTATGACTGGCATATCGATGCCATGATAGAGCCGTTTGCCGAGCTCGCAGACTATTTCAGCCGTCGGTATCCCATTGATACGGCAGCACACTTCGACCGCTTTGTCAGGGATTTTTGCGACAGCGTCAATACGTATAATATTGACTGCGAAAAGTTTTGTTCGGTCAAATCCGGTATTCGCCATAAAGACAAAGAACTTTCGGATATAATTGATAAGATTGAAACGTTCAGCTTTGAATTTCGGCAGTTTTCATATAGCTTTATGACCGAAAAGGATTATGTCGCCGAATTCGGTCAGTGGACGTTCAAGCCGAATTATCCGTATTCTCATATGCATGGCCTGGCCGTTTCCGTTGATATCTTAAACAAAATTTCCGAACATTATAATTCTTTTGAAAATAGAAGCGTTGCCGAAAAAACGCGTTATGTTGTCGACAATTATCTGCGTACTAATATTGCATCGGATTATCGTTATAAAGCCCGGTATTCCTATAGCGCACGCAAGGCGGCAGTAAGAGGTTTTGTCAGCTTGCGCAACCGGATGAGCACGGAATATAAAACCGGGCTGTATCGTGATTATACGGATTTGTTTCAGATTGAAACCCGTACGCCGACACCGTTTGGAAAATATCGCCCCAACGGATTTGAACTGGAATTTTATGTTCCTGAAGAATATGGCGATTATTCCAAATTAATCAGTTACCTGAAAGAAAAACACGGTTGGAAAACGGTTTATACGACCAACAAAAATCCTGATGTTTATAATGACGGCCAGTCAGCCGGAGTAATTGAGCGCGATGAAAGCCTGGCCGCGATGAACGGGCTTGCACCGGTAGAATACGCGTCCCGTATTATGAAATCAAAAGCCGATGAGGCCGAATGCCTGAAAATTATGGATTCGTTTGACCAGGGGCATGCCAATGTCCATTGTTCCCTGCACCAGCATGTTTCGGCGGAAGGGTTTGATTTAAATACCTATAAGCGTTTGGTTAAGCGTATGATGAACCATGAAGACGCCATCGTCAGCAACTTTGCCGCGCCGGAACGCCGCAACAACAAACTGCTGTACGCCACTTATATCAGCCGCAATCTTAGTTCCAATGGCAAACGAGACTACCCGTTTTTATGCGTAATGACGGATTTGTGCGGCAATCTGAATGAGTTGCGTGAGATGGTGGGCTTTGGCCATAAATACAAGACCTTGAATATTATGCCGTCCAAGACTGTGGAGTTTCGCTATATGAATGCCAACTTTAACCGTCGTTATGTAGAGGCTTTTCTGCAGTTTAACCGCGATTTTGTCAACAGTGCGGTTAATAATGACGGAACGCATATTAATCGCCCGCTGGCCAACAAGTTTAACTGGATGCAGAATGCAGCCGTTGACGACAAGACGGTCTTGAAACCTTTAAGCTACTATTACCAGAAGGCGTATGATCAGTTCCGTCCGGAGAAAAAGGTTGACCCGCATACGATTTATGAAGAAAACGTTTACGCGCGTCATGTGGCTGATGCCATCAATGCAACCGGAAAATTCGGATATTACAACAGTTGGTTTTTAAAGAGGGTAAGAGATGCAAGAGCAAAATAAAGTATTTGATGTCATTAATCCGGACAGCGCCCGCCCGTTGATTTTAACCTGCGAACACGCTTCGGCGGCAATTCCGTCCGGATATGATAATCTGGGGCTTTCTCCGATGTGGCTGGATACGCATATTGCCAGAGACAAAGGCTGTCGGGAATTGACGGAAACATTGGCGCAAAAACTCGGTTGTACGGCATTTCTGGCCGGATATTCCCGTCTGTTTGTAGATTACAACCGCCGTGAAACTGAAGCAAGCCTGATTGTTGACGAAAGCGACAAAGTCATTATTCCGGGTAATCAGAATTTAAGCGATGCCGAGCGGAAATACCGGATCGAAAATTATCATCGTCCGTATTATCATGCAATTATGGCTAAGATTGAAAGCCTGAGGCAGCAGGGGGTAACGCCGCGGATTTTTTCCGTCCATGGCTTTACGCCTCAGCTGCGGGGAGGGAGCTTTCGTCCTTGGAATGCCGGGATTTTGTATGTAACCACCAACGCCTTTGCGGAGAAGCTTCTGCGTGGACTTCGGAATTTGCCGGAGTTAAAGGTTGATGCCAACGTGCCTTATGATATGCGCCGGTACAACACGGGCGCCGCAGCCATTTGCGGCGAGGATATCGGGCTCGAAAATGCCGTTATAGAAATTCGCGATTCCGAGTTTGATGATATGGCTGCCGGAGTGGCAAAATGGGGAAATATTTTATACGATATCCTAAATTGACAAAAAAAGCTGGACTTTCATGATAAATTATGTTACCTTAATAGCAGAAAACTATTAAAAACATATAGATATGAAGGCAAAAATTTTTATCATGACCTTGTTGGTTATGATACTCTCGGCAGTTCAAGGTTACGCGCAGAGAGAAAACAGAGGCAACACGCGCAGTCGTGCAAGAGTGGAACGTCCGCAGCGTAGTACGGTTCGCCCGTCCCGCACTCCGGCACCTCGTCGGTCTCCGGCAATTACCGGTCGCTCGTCAGCACGGCCGTCAGTATCAAGCCGCAGGGCACCGTCATCCCGGTTCGTGCGCAATACGGCACCGCAGCGGGAAACGCCCCGGCGTTCTGCCGTAACGTCACGGAGAGAACGGACAGGGATAATATCCCGCCGTTCGGGTACGCCGCAGGAGAGGCACGGAATAGCACCGCGCCGTCTGGCATCGTCTTCACGAAATCCCGGTATTTCATCCAGACGCCCACCGGCTCCGCCGCATGCAGCTCCGCGCCATCGTCCGCCTGCACCGCGCCGCGGTCATATGCCTCCGCCGCCGCATCGTCCGTGGCGACCGGTTTTCGGGCATCATCACGGTTATTTGCACCATCACCATCATTGCTATTTCAATAGTTGGTATTGGTACACATGGGGCGGGTATCATAACCGTTTTATCTGTCACCGGTTGTATCATAACAGGTTTTTTGACAGCCTGCTCGGGTACTATATCTGGGGTGCGATAAACGCGCCGACAAAGCTTGAGATAGGAAATATGATATTGACAAGATATAACAATACGTTGAAAGTCCAGGTTGGAAACAGTGTGTCGTATCTTGATTTATATCGTTACCAGACAGTCAGCTATCTGGCCGGCTATACAAGCATTGAAGTGACGACCGGAAACGGCAGTGCATTGGTTCGTTTTTATGACGATTACGGCAATGAGGCGACATATCGTCTGTAAGGCATACTTGCTTTACGAGGCCGTATTTTGCTGATAATTATCGGTAATGCAAAAGAAAAAGGGGGCTTCGGCTCCCTTTTTTACGTGAAAAAGTAAAATGAGATATGGTAAGATATTGAAATAAAATAAGTTTTAGTAAGGCGGAAGAAAAATCTGACGATTCGGAAAGCGAAATTTGAAAAATAATGCAATTTTTGCAAATTTTGCTTAACCGTCCATCCGAAAAATATGCAGATATATAACCGGTTATGCCTGGCAGAGGAAAATTTTACAATAATTTTATAAGGCCATATATTCGTTTTCAGAAAGCATCTAAGGAAAACGGATTATGATAAATGTCAAAATTTATTGCATGAAAACACATCGCGAATACGAAAATGTGTATATGGTTATAGATGACGTATTGAAACGCAGCCGGCTTGAATACCGTATTGAACGGGTTACGGAACCGGAGGAACTGTACCGGCGCCGCATATTGTTTCAGCCGCATATCGTTATCAACAACCGCGTTGTTTTTGCCCGCCGTTGTCCGCTGCGGGAGGAAGCAGAGGAAATCTTGAGAAAAATGAAGTTGATAAAATGAAATCGGAAATCTATACTGCAATATGCAAAAAATAAGGAGAGCAATATGAAACGTCTGCTGGTTTATTCTGAAATAATAAAGCATCTGCCGCGTACCGGCTGGAAAAGGAAAGGCGTGCCGGAACCCGAAACAGTGGCGTCGCACAGCTGGCAGATGGCGCTAATGGCTTTGTATCTCTCGCAGGGCAATGCGTTGGAATATGATTTTGACAAGGTTATAAAACTCTGCCTGTGCCATGACCTGGCAGAGAGCAAGCTTGGCGACATCACTCCTATTGATGCCGCCTACTCCTCAAAAGCCGTCAGGGAAACTGCCGCAATGGCCGAAATTGCTGTTGAAGCTGATTTCCCTGAGGCAGCGGAACTTTTTGCCGAATATGAGGCCGGAGAAACGCCGGAAGCGCAATTGGCCAGCGATTTGGACAAGTTGGATATGTATGTACAATCGCTTGATTATGAACAAAAATTCCCGGATAAGGACTTGGAAGAATTTCGCCGTTCTGCCGCCGCCGGCATCAAAACGGCATTAGGCCGAAATTTGCTGCGAGATTTGCAAAACCGGGAAGAACCGTTACCTTTTCGGAATATGCCGGAATAGTATATCCCGTATTATCGGGTATGTTGCGCTTTAGCCAAGGCAGCTTGTTCCGCCAGCTTAACGGCTTTTCTGTTCTTCAGATGCTGTTGCTGGAGTTTTTTATCGGCATGGTCAAATGCACTGTACGTACCGCTTGCCTGAATGCCGCGGCCGTCGCGTCCCGACTGGATAACCAGCGAATGGATATAGGCCTTATCTTCATTCCCGCCTGACAAAAGGTTCTTAACAGCTTTATTTTCTTTAGAGTTTGGAGCCAATTGATTATACATTGTAAAAGCATGGGCATACCACTCACGCGTTGTCCCGTCTTTGTATTCAATTTTTCCGGCTTTTTCCAAACTATCAACCTGTTGGTAGAGTTTATCGCGGGCTGTTTCTCCCAAAATAATCTTCAGAGCCGTGTCAAAACGGTTTTTATAGGCTTTTTCCAATGCGCTCATTTCTTTTGTGAAATCAGCAGTTTTAGATTCTTTATTTTTCTGAGATTTAGAAACTTTTTGCTGAACCGGCTGTTGTTGTTTTACCGTAACCTCAGTCTTGTTTTGCTTGGCGTTGTCATCGGCTTTGCTGAACTGGTTTTGTACAAATTTTCCTCCGAAATATCCGACAAAAGCCAATCCGGTAACAACCGCAGCTTTCTTTGTCCATTTTTTTGCCGCTGCCGCAGATGCAGGAATAATGGCTATGGCTGCCATAGTAGCTTTTTTTGCCCAGCCCCGCATTTTTGCAAAGAACCCTTTGCGTTCTTTTTTCTTCGCGGCGGCAGCTGGTTTGTGTTCACTGTTCTGGCGTTTTCCTCCTTCCGGGGTTCTATTCGCTGGTGTTGCCTTTGTGTTCTTGGTTTCAGCCGAAACAATGCGGTTGTCTTTAGATGTATCTGCTGCTTTTTTCTGCGAAACAGCGATGCCTTTTTCAATTCTGTCTTTCACCAGCCGTTTTTGCTGGTATGTTCCGAAAGTGTCTGCAAGTTTGGCAAAATCTTCATCAACCGGCATTTCTCCCCGCAAGGTCCGGTTGATTTTTTCCATGGCGAAACTTCTTAATTTATCCTGCATCCTGACAGTGGAATATTCTTTTTCATCTTTAAGCAGAGAGGCAATGAGCAGCATATCTTTGGAACTGAGAAGAGCCGCTTCTTTTTTGCTGTTCAGGATTTTAAAACGCGTGGCCTGAAAAGCCTTTTTCTTTTCGTCTTCTTTATGACGGCTGATTGCTTCAAGTTTATATTTAGTTTCAGCCTTTTTCAGCGATTTGACGATTCTGTGGTATTTAGACTGTCTCAAAATGGCAAAATAGTCCGGTAGCAAATCGGATGCTTCGGCTGTAGGCACTGCGGCACCGGCAATATAATCTTCCAAAAAATCGGCGCTTTGCCTTTCAATAACTCTGGAATATGCGCCAAAGGTATCTTTGGGGTCATAATCGGGAGTAACGCCAGCCTGCGCCTCAACAATTGTTTTTAACCAGCTTTCATCGTAAATTTTGACATTTTTATTTTGCGGCATAATCTAAACCTTTTCAAAAAAACATAAAGTATAACTTTTATACCACTTGAAATATATTTTGTCAACATTTTGTTTATATAAAATAAAAATCCCGTTTTGTTTGGCAAAACGGGATTTTTGAACGCTGTGGCAAGAACGGCAGCGGTAAAATGCAAAACTCTGCAACAACGCCGAAATAGCCGGAGATTGCAACAAAACGCATACTGCAGTAAACGCATCTGCTGAATGCTATTGCAGGGAGATACAGTGCATAATATGAAGATATGCGGCCATAGTTCCGATGCCGGCAATGATAATGCCCCAAATCAGCATACATGGGAGCAGCGTTTTTAAGCTGACCTTTACTTCCTCATAATCAAAGTTAGGCATTCTCGCAAAAAAGAATCCGAGAACAGCCCCGATTGCAAAACCTATTCCCGAAAATAAGAAATAAGTGCCCGGATTTTGATAAAAACTTCCGTCGTTTCCGTTTGATACGGCAAACGCTGCCAACGATAAAAATAATAGAGATTTCATAATGTAAAATTTATTTATAATGATAAAATAACTGCTTAAATAATAAAAAATATATAAATTTTGTCAATATTTATTTTCCGTCGATATTTGTAATCGCAAAAGATGTCCGGATAAATCTGAATTGCAAAATTTATTCCTGTCCCAGTCCTGTCCGGATGAGATTTTTCGCCAGATATAAAACCAGACATAAAAACGGGAGTTGTATTAAACAACTCCCCTGATTAAAAGAGACCAAATCAGCCGAGCATTTCCCGGATGAAGAGGCATAAAACGCCAAGGCAGAACCCTGAACAGCCGAAAGATGTCCAAAGAGTCCTGCTTTTAACCAAATGGCGGCAGCTGCCGTCCAATGCATCGTATTTGCAAGCGTGCATAATGCAAAGGTTCCATATCGGAACAATAAACAGCAGCGGCATCAAGGCCGTTCGGAAATCATTCCAGCACAAGAACAGAATTCCCAATCCGGCACCTAAAAGAATGCTACCGGCTGCGCCGCATTTATAAGCGGGGCAGAAGAAAATGTCTGTATCTTTGCCGTAAATGTACCAGCAGACGGCAGCAAACAACAGGCCGCCCAAGGCTCCCAGAAAGGCACACTGCCAAACGGTTAATTCAGTCGGCGGAACCGCCGCTAAAATAAAGTTTTCCATAAGGCCGGTTATTATCTATTGTCGTATTGTCAGCTAAAATAGCATAAACCCGCCAAAAAGGCGACACATGCCGTAATAACAGCCCCGCCAATAACGCAACTGTTTTTTTTCTCACAAGATGTAATCTTAGTTCCCGTAATAATGTCAATACGCGGCATTATTGCATAGATAAACCCGAGACACGCACCGACAAGAAGTCCGACACCGATAAAACTTGCCAATCCCAGAGAGTTGTTGACTCTGAGGAATGAACCGCCTTCGCCGCATGACGTCAATAACATCATTAACGGCATAAATAATAATTTTTTCATACACAAAATTTAAATAAAAATAAAGTAATCAGTTTATAAATAATCAAAAAAATATTTTTTGTCAATTAATCTTTTACAGAAACAGACTTGCCATTTAAAAAATATTACATACAATCATTCCGCCATGAGAGATGAAATTTTAATATATAATGACAGCGGAACCGGTGATATCCGGCCTTTGCGGGACAGCCTGAGAGAGTATTTTTCTCCGCAGGGGATAAAAATAGATACCGTTACGGCTGATGATATAATTAAAAATGACCGGCTGAATGGCCGGGTACTGGCTTTTTTTATGCCCGGCGGTCGTGCTACGCCGTATTTGGAAAAACTGAAAGTCCGAGGTAATCAAAAGATTGCCGAATATGTGCAGAGTGGAGGCGTTTATTTCGGGATATGCGCCGGAGCCTATTATGCCAGCCGTAATGTTTTTTTTGAAACGGATATTAAAGATGCCGCTGTCGTGCAGCAATGCGGGCTGAACTTAATTGACGCCGATGCCGTCGGAACGCTGCACCGGGAGTTGGGAATAGCCCCGTATTCGCAGGATTTCAGGTCAATGGCAGCTGCAAAAGTTTTATGGCGCGCCGATAATGAGCGGCATATTGCCAGTTATCATGGCGGGCCGTATTTTAAACCGCTGCCGCACAGCAGGATACAAGTATTGGCAGAATACGAGTTTGAGGGGAAAACGTTGCCTGCTGTCGTTATGCAGAAACACGGGGCAGGGACTGCCATTGTTTCCGGGTTGCATATAGAGGACACGGGGCAGAATCTTAAGCGTATTTTAAACAGCCTGCTTATAAAGGAACCCGATGCGTACGGCATAGCTTCGGCATTGGAAGAAGGGGAAGCTGCCCGTCGGGCTTTATTTTGCAAAATGATGGCAAAAATCCGCCAATAACTTTGGAAAACGTCTTCAAACAGCGCTTTGGGTACTTTTTCTGAAAGTATTGCGTTACCGGCAACTTTTCGGGTTCGGAAATTGAAAATGAAAAGGCGCCGGCATTTGGTCTGCAAAGTTGTATTTCAGCAGAGGTATACGGGGTTTCTCCTTAATGATAGAATCGATTTGCCGCCGTTTTTCTCTCTCAAACAACAGGGAGTCTTGCTGAACTTTTTTAAGATAATTATTTTCCAGCGAATCCGTAAGCGAGGTCATAAATTTTGCCGTCTGTTTGTATAAAGACAGGTTTTTCAGGAAAACGATTCTGTAAAAATCGACAGAGAGGTCATGCCTGTTGAAATACATTTTATGCTTTGTTTTCATCTCAAACATAAGGTATCGGGCTTTAAGCTCCCGTTCGTTTTCTGCGTCGGAATTTTTAATGGCTCTGGCGAGGCTTCCGCCCATGGCATGGTTATGTTTGCTCATCATGTCAAGCGTCGCTTGCATAAAGCGGCTGCCGTTTTCCAGAATATCCGGAACGCTGTCGCTGTTCTGAAAGGCTTCCAGTGCCTGTCTGCGTCTAAATTCAAGGTCGGAGTCGTGCAGATTTTTTGCCATGGCGGCGTAATTGTTTTCAATCACTTCGGCAGAAAGTGCTTTGGGACGGTATTGGGCGTAAATGTTGTTCTGCGGCCGTACAAAAGTTCTCTGTTCAATCGCTTTAATCGTTTTATAATCAGCCCCGTTGGCAAAATGTTCATAAAAACGGAAAGACGTATCCCGGTTTTCCAATTGGTTAATCTTATTCAGCAGGATTTCTTTTTGTATGTCAAAATCCGCCCGCTCTTTTAAGAGACGGTTTTCCCACTTCTTTTCATTGAAAAATAAAGCCGATGCCGCCGCAGCACAAAGTCCTGCTTTGAATAGTGTCCGTTTCATTGTATTGTCCGTATCTGGTGATGTCTGTAAATATTAAAAAATAATAGACAAATTAAAAGACAAAATCAAGCGTTTTTTTGACGCTTTTTACTTGACATAATACAAATTATAAATACCATATTTCGCAGTTATTTATAATTTTTACCATTAAAAACATATTTTTATGGAACATGAACATGTTACACTGCAGTCGTCTGAAGATTATCAGGAACTGTTTGAAAGATTTTTGTCGGCAGCCGGCATCAGCCCTGCGGAGTTTAAGGCATATTTGGCTGCATCGGTTCCTCACTGCGGCGCGCTTCGTACGGTCAAAAACGGTTTGGCGGCAGAAACGGCGTATGAGGGGATTTTTCTATCGGAGAACTCTTATATCATCATGGATACTCTGAGAACCCCGGAAACGCGTGTGTCTCGGCAGGAAATGGAAGAATATCTGGCAGTACACAACGCCCGCCTGCCTGCAAAGGCAGAGTTGAAACGCTTTGACGCATGGAAAAACAGTTTCCGCTGCGTTTTGGCAAAAGTATATTCTGCAGAAAATGTCCCTGCCGTATATTGCCCGGATATTCCCATAACGCCTGAAAACTATTGGACGGCAGAAACTTCGGCAAAGTCTCCTGCCTCGGCAGCATATGCCCTTATTGCCGTGTGCGATGAGGCATCGGCATCTCAGGCGTTGCAGTTTTGCCGGGAAATTTACCGGAAAATATTTGCGGCATATTTTAGCTATTAAACCAAAGCGGTGCATCGTGCGCCGCTTTTTTTGTTGCCAAATCCTAAAACCGCTTTTATACTCAGCCCGTCAAAGAAAGTAAAAACTTTGAATTTTTATATTTCTTTGGTGAGTTGTAAATTACATCAAAGAGGAACTGAAATGAAAATACTTGTCGGAATGAGCGGAGGCGTTGATTCCTCCACCGTTGCCTGTATCTTGAAAGAGCAGGGGCACGAAGTCATCGGTGCAACGATGTCCATCTGGGACAAAGCCAAACATTATAATATAACGGCGCATAAAGATGCCTGTTTTTCGCCGCATGAAGAAGAAGATATCAAAGAAGCGCGCGCCTTGTGCCAAAAGCTGGATATTCCCTATTGCGTCATTGACTGTACCAAACAATATCAAAAGCTCGTTTTGGACAATTTTAAGTCGGAATATCTCGCCGGTCGCACGCCGAACCCGTGCGTTATCTGCAACGCAGCCATTAAGTTTGCGGCCTTGCCGCTGAGCGCCGCCGAGCAGGGCCTTGTTTTTGACAAATTCGCCACCGGACACTATGCCCGTCTTTCGTATAATGAAAAGCTGCAGCGTTATCAGCTGCGTCGCGCCGTTGATGAAAAAAAGGACCAGAGCTATTTTCTTTATCGCCTGCAGCAGGAGCAGCTGGCGAAAATAATGCTGCCGCTCGGGGATTTTACCAAAAGCGAGGTGCGGGAGATTGCCCGTAAATATGGTCTGAATGTCAGCGACAAGCCTGACAGCCAGGACTTTTATACCGGAGACATTAACGACATTTTGCAAACGGAGCCCAAACCCGGAAACTTTGTCAATACTGCCGGAAAAGTATTGGGAACGCACCGCGGAATTTGGAACTACACGGTGGGCCAGCGCCGCGGGCTGGGCATCAGTGCCGACCGTCCCCTGTATGTTATCAAACTGGATAAGGAAAAAAACGAAGTCGTCCTGGGATATGAAGAGGAGTGTTATAAAGAAGCATTGGTTGCCGATGGTCTGACTTGGCTGTCAGTTCCGCCGCTGGCTGAAAAAACGGAAATTCAGGTACGGCTGAGGTCGTCGCAGGCGCCGGTTGCCGCCGAGTTTCTGCCGCAGTCTGCGGATACGGCCGCAATCCGCTTTTTTAGCCGACAAAAGGCTGTGGCAGCCGGACAATCCGCTGTTTTTTATGATAATGACGGATATGTGTTGGGCGGCGGTTTTATAAAAGGAACGCAGAATGCCGCAGTCTGAAGTTCCGCTTCCGCCCCAAGCCCCTGTACCGGATAAAAGGGAAATCGTCCGCCTGCTAAGCAACGAAGCAAACCAACAGGAGCTGTTCCGTCGTGCCGATGCCGTCCGTAAGGAAAATGTCGGAGATGAAGTACATTTGCGCGGGTTGATAGAATTTTCCAATATTTGCCGCAATAACTGCCTGTATTGCGGTATTCGCCGCGGCAATACGCACGTCTGCCGTTACCGTATGGACGAGGCGGAACTGGTGGAAACCGCCCACAAGGCTGCCGATATGGGCTTTAAGACCATTGTTATGCAGTCGGGCGAAGATATGTATTACACTAAAGACCGCTTGTGCCGGATAATTGCCGCAATAAAAAAATTTGACGTGGCGATAACGTTAAGTATCGGCGAGCGGACGTATGCGGAATACAAAGCTTTTCGCGAAGCCGGCGCCGACCGCTATCTGATGCGTATAGAAACCACAAACAAGGAACTGTACCACCGGCTTGATCCCCAAATGAGCTGGCAGCGGAGGTATGAATGTCTGCTGATGATAAAAGAACTGGGGTATGAACTCGGTTCCGGCATTATGGTAGGGCTCCCGGGACAGAGTATTGAAAGCATAGCCGAAGATTTGCTGTTTCTGCGGGATTTGCCGGTAGATATGGCAGGTATCGGTCCGTTTATTCCGCATCCGCAGACGCCGTTGGCACATGAAAAGGGCGGTACGCTTGATTTGGCATTGCGTACGATGGCTGTTATGCGCCTGCTGCTGCCGGACATTAACATTCCTGCCACGACCGCGATGGAGAGCCTGCATCCAAACGGGCGGATTATGGCGTTACAGGCCGGAGCCAATGTTGTTATGCCAAACGTAACCGAAGGCGAATACCGCCGTTTGTATGAATTGTATCCCGGAAAAATCTGCGTGAACGATACGCCGGTGCATTGCCGCAGTTGTATCGGATTGAAAATAATGAGTATTGGCCGCACCGTCGGAACCGGCTATGGCGGGCATAAAAAATTGAAACCATAAAAGAACCGCCAGAATAAAGCTTCCGTAAAAAACGGTAAAATTTTTCTCCGTTACTGTCAGTAAAATGAAGAAAAATTTAACAAATTTCCGCTATACTCCTCTTAAGCTATACTTTTCTTAAAATATATAAGGAGAGATTGATGAAAAAGTTTTTGTTTTTCGCGCTGCTTGCCGCTGTATTTTTAATTAATCCGCATGTTTCTTCCGCCGAAACGCTTTCTTATATTCCGGACAATCCGGAAAAGGCGCTGATAATTATTCACGGCTACGGGCAAAACGGCGCCAGGATGCAGGGAATGACCAATTCTCTGAAAAAGGATTTGCCCGATACCGCGTTTTACTATCCGACCGCTCCGGACAGGGCGCCGCATCGCGGGTACCAGTGGTTTGCCATTCCTGCGTTTGGTGCGGAAATGTCGGAGATGAAACTGTACCGGCGTATGCTTGCGGATGCGGTGGACAACGTGGCTGTTTTGCATGATTTGGTTGACGAGATTCATAATGAGTTGGATATCCCGTATGAAAATATAGACGTTACTGGATTTTCCCAGGGCGGGCTGATGGCAGTGCTGACGGCGTTGACCAATCCCAACCACATCGGGCGCGCCGTATCGCTTTCCGGCGTTCCGTTAGTGCTGACCGACGATTTTGATGCGGATATGGTTGTGTCCGAGCCGGATATTTTGCTCATACAGGGAACAAATGACAACGTTATTCCCGCCAACAGCATTGTTCTGACGCAGAAAACGCTTGAATCGCTGGGGCTGAAACCGGAAACGGCGGAAATCCGCGGCATGGGACATCAGGTAACGCCGCGTGTGCTGCAGTACTTGATTGAATTTCTGCAATGAGCAGCAAATAAAAACCTTGCCTTTTTAATATCAAAAGCTATACTGCCGCTAAATTAAAATTATTATTCACTTTATAAATATTGTATCATTATGAAAACATTTTGTAAAAACAGATGGCGTATTTCCGCAATCACCAAAGACAACAGCGGCTATTGCTTTTTTTCAAACGGAGTTAAGGTATATCATCTTAGCTATGGTAACGTCACAGGTTGGATTCCGCCCGTATCTGCGGATACGTTGCCGTGGCAATACCCGGTTTTGTCGGTAGAAGTATATGAAACCGGCGAATATTATCAGACAACGCTGGATGGCCGTCCGATTAAAACCGACAAATACTTGGCGCCGTTGGAAAAGTTTGTCGCGCATTATCCCGAAAAGCCGGATTTGGAAGATGAAATCAACAGGCTTCCATTGTTGTACCGCCCGGGGTTGAAAGCTTTATTGTATTTGAAGTTGAGGAAACCGGCGGACAAAAGCTATTTATCCCTGTTACTATGGCTGAATCAGGCTGCGGCAAAGGTATATAAGCGTTATAATGCGATAAAGCTGTCATATTCTGCTGTTTGGTATAATCAGCATGAAGACTGGAAAGAAATCAAAGCTGCCGGCCTTAAAGCCGTAATGGAAGCTCAGGCTCATATAGAACCGAGGTTTCTTACGATTGAGGATTATCTAGAACAGCTCGGTGTCTATGATATAGACGAACTGTCTGAGGATGAGCTTGAAATTGTGACGGAACTGGTCTGCTATATGATAAAGGTCAATACAGCCGTTGCCCAGGAGCAAAACCGGGTATGGAAAAGCTTTGGCGCTCCGCGTGAACTGTCCGAACAGGCTGAAAAAAAGGCCTATCTGGAAAGCTTAAAAGGTACCAGTGCAGAAAATTGGAAGGATTACCATACTAAGCTTCTTCCTGTCTACGAAGATTGGAAGAAGCCGGATTTGGCGAAAACTGAAACCTGGAAATATCAGGATCTGCTTTCTCGGGGAAATTTGACGGAAAAGGATATGGAGAACTTTTTCCGGCTATACCAGATTTGAAATACGGAAAATTAAAAAAAGAGCGGGTTATTATCCGCTCTTTTTTATTGCAGTATACTCTCGAAACCTTTATTTATACATATCTTCCTCATTAAGGTATTGCTGGACATACTGTCGCACGCCGTCTTCAAGGCTGGTCATCGGAGCCGTATATCCGGCCTTTCTCAATTTCGTTAAATCGGCTTTGGTGTAGTACTGGTATTTTCCCCGCAGTTCTTCCGGCATTTCTTTGAAGCCTATTTTCGGGGTCTTGCCCATTGCTGCCCAGACAGCCTTGGCCAAATCGTAAAAGGAACGGGCTTCGCCGGTGCCAACATTGAACAGCCCGTTTACCTGCGGATTTTCCAACAGCCACAGGATAACGCTGGCTGTATCGCCGACCCAGACAAAATCCCTTAATTGTTCGCCGTCCCTGTATGCCGGATTATAGGATTTGAACAGCTTAACTTCCCGGTCGTTCTTAACATCCGGGAAAATATGGGCGACAACGCTTTTTTGGCCGCCTTTGTGATATTCGTTTGGACCATACACATTAAAAAACTTCAATCCGGCATATTGTTTGGGAACCGGGCGTTTTTCCATGATTTCCCGGGCGGCAAAGCGGTCAAACAAAGCTTTGCTCCAGCCATAGGGATTAAGCGGCCGCAGGCTGTTCAGAAAATCCAGAGATTCGTCATCGGTGAACCCCATATTTCCGTCGCCGTAGGTTGCTGCGGAGGATGCGTAAATGTACTGCACATTGTTTTTGCAACAGAAATACCAAAGTTTCTGGCTTAATTGAAAATTGGAACGTATAATCAAATCTGCATCTTTTTCCGTTGTCGTTGAGATAGCTCCCATGTGAATGACAGCCGTTATTTCCGTTTTATGTTCTTCCAGAAACGAAAATGTTTCTTCCGGTGCCACAATGGCTCGCAGTTCTCTTTTAGCAATGTTTTTCCATTTGTCGTCGGAACCGAGCCGGTCAACGATAACGATGTCCTTGTATCCTTTCGCCTGAAGTTCAGCTGCGACATATGAGCCTATAAAGCCGGCTCCGCCTGTTACAATAATCATAAAGCCTCCATAACTTCGTTAAAATTCGTTTCAAATAAAAAGTTCTTGCCGACGCCTGCCGTTTTTCCAGCTTCTATGTCGCGCGGCTTGTCGCCGACGGAAATGGAATTTTGCATATCTATGTCGTACTTGTCACGGGCTTCCAGAAACATTCCGGCATTTGGTTTGCGCCGGTTTCCGTCCAAATCCGGACAATAGAAAACGTCGGTAATATGCACGCCGCTGTCGGCAAATTTCATCGTCATATAACGGGTAATTTCCTGAAAATCAGCATCGGAATAATAACCGCGGGCAATGCCGGATTGGTTTGTTATGACGATAATAAGATACCCTTTTTCTTCGGCGCGGCGGCACAATTCAATGACGCCGTCGATAAATTTGAATTTTTCCCTTTGGAAAACATAGCCGTAGTCGACGTTAATCGTACCGTCCCTGTCCAGAAACAAAGCCTTAACCATAGATGTTTCTTTCAATCAAATCGCAAATCAAGTGTCCGACGGCAATGTGCATTTCCTGAATATGAGCAGAAGTGTCTGCCGGAACCGCAATGGCATAATCGGCCATGTCTTTCATCTTTCCGCCCTTTCTTCCTACCAGAGCAACCGTCTTTATTCCGGTTTTATGTGCCTGCTCAAAAGCTTGAACGACATTTGAAGAGTTGCCGCTGGTAGACAGGCCTATAAGAATATCGCCGCCTTGGCCGACACCTTCCAACTGGCGGGAAAAAACGACGTCGTAGCCGTAATCGTTGCCGATGGCGGTCAAATTCGAAGTATCGACCGTCAAGGAAATGGAATTCATTGCCGGACGGTTCATTTTATAACGCCCCACAAGTTCCGCCGCCAGATGTTGGGATTGCGCCGCACTTCCGCCGTTGCCGCAAAATATGATTTTATGTCCCCGTCTGAGGGCATCGGTACATACATTTGCGATTTTTTCAATCTCCGGCGTCTGCTGTTTCAATTCCGCCACGCCGCAAGTCAATTCGTCAAATTGTGCGTTGATATATTCCTGCATGATTTCATCCTTTCATTTTTTCTACCAGGCTGGAAGTGGAATATCCGTCCAGCCTCTTTAAAATAACCGCCTTGCCGCCATAACTTTGTGCCAGTTTCCCCTCGGGCCAGTTTTCCAACGCATACCCCTCTTTGGCTACGATGTCCGGCCGTAGTGCGTCTACAATATGTAAAGGGGAATCCTCTTCAAAAACGATAACATAATCTATCATTTCCAATGAAGCTAATAAAAGCGCCCGTGTTTTTTCGTCCTGAATTGGCCGCGACGGCCCTTTGTAACGTTTGACCGAAGCATCTGAGTTTACGGCGGCAATTAAAACGTCGCAAAGTTTTTTTGCCTGCATAAATGAGTTTAAATGTCCCAAATGGCAGCAGTCAAAACAGCCGTTGGTAAAACCGACACGTTTTCCTTGGTCACGCAGATGTTTGACGATGCTTTTAGCTTGCTCCAATGTGATAATTTTCTTTTTCTGACTCCACCCGTCATCCGGCATCGCCCTTTGTGAAAGTGCCATTTTTAACTCATCTGCCGTAACGGTTGCTGTACCCAGCTTTCCAATGGCTATGCCGGATGCAGTGTTAGCGAGTTTCATCGCATCTTTAATCGGAACTCCGGCTCCCAGACAGGCGCCTAATGTAGCCAAAGCCGTATCACCGGCACCGGAAACATCAAAAACTTCTTTGGCTTCGGTTGGAATTTGCATCAGTTCGTCCGGATTGTCTGCAGGAATATAAACCATACCGTATTCAGAAAGCGTAACCAATAAATTTTTAATATAAAATTTATCAAATAATATCTTAGCTCCGGCCGTGATTTGTTCGTGAAAATCTGCTGCCAATGGATTGTATAAGCATCCGGTAGCTTCCGAAAACTCTTTTAAATTCGGTTTAACTAATGTCGCGCCGATGTATTTTGAATAATCGGTTCCTTTGGGGTCTATAATGGTCTGTTTTCCAAACTGTCGGCAGATGTCAATAATCATTTGTGTTGTAACCGGGGTCAACAGCCCTTTGTTATAGTCTGAAATTAAGACAATGTCGGCCTTTTTGACGGCATGTGTCAAAATCCGTTTATAACGCGGAAGCAAATCTGTAATGACCGGAAGAATTTCTTCCTGATCGACCCGGGTCAGATGATTGGCGCCGGCAATCAGGCGGGTTTTTACAATTGTCGGATAATCGGCAAGGCGCAGAAGATGGCTGTGAACGTTGACAGCCGAAAGTAAACCTGAAAGGCTCCGCCCAGCCTCATCTTTGCCAATAATCCCGATGAAATCGCAGTGTACGCCCAACGATGTAAGATTTGCCGCTACGTTTCCCGCTCCGCCGAGCATTTTTTTCTCATGATGAAACTTAAATACCGGTACCGGGGCTTCCGGAGAAATCCGCTCCACTTTTCCGTACATAAAACGGTCCAGCATAATGTCGCCGATAACCAGCACGCGAATTTTGGCAAAATCTTCAATATGTGAGATAAGCAATTTCATAACATTATTCCTTGTATAAATATTTTAAGGATAGAGGATTATTAAAAAAATAACCAAACTATATGCTAAAATTCATAATGAAGCCTGATCCCATTTAAATTTGATTTCTGACAATTTTTATTAATGGAAGAAAATTAAATAGATAAACTTTTATATACCTTGACTTTTTTATAATTTTGATTAAAGGAATAGATAAGATAAAATATTTCCATATTTTTTTATCATTTTTTTTGTCAGACATCTCTCTTTCTAAAATGTTTAATTTATTTTTTTGCTGATTTATAATGTTATCTTTATAAATAAATTTTGCACAACTGTTTATAACGTCAAAGTTTAACATAGAACAAGAGGTTCCCCCTAAGCTAATCCATTTTTTATAAGTTCTGAACCATTCGGGAAAAGAGCTAGCCAACATAGAATTATTCCATACTTTTTGAGGGGTACCAAAATGTACTATTTTGGCAATATGAGCCATAGGATATTGGGAAAAACAATTATAAACACGTTCATCTAAAAAAGTGTAAGCAATTTTATATTCCTGCAGCAATAAATTAAAAATACCTTGATCGATATTTTTTAAAAATGGTGCTAATTCGGCCGTTTTTGAATAGCACCAATCTTTAATATGACTGAAATTTCCAATACTTTTTGATACAAGAAATACTGAAGTACATACTCCTTTCTTATCCATATCATAAGGATAGATGGCTGATAAAAAATTATTTTGAACTGTATAATCAGCATCTTGAGAAATGGCAAAGCAATCGTAATGGAAAATATCTGATAAACTGTCTTGTACAGCAATATCTGCATCAAGCCATACAACTTTATCATATTCGTTCAACAAAGAGAAAATTTCAAATTTTGCAAATTTTAAAAAACTAAAATGTTTTTGTTTATTGATATCTAAAAATTCACTTCGTTGGGATACAATTTTCTTTTTAAATGCAGAATTAATTTCATATTTTTTCAAAATACAATGGTATTCTTCTAAAATTGATTTATCATAATCATCTATTTCATCATAATATATTATAATATCATAATTATTTTCAGGCATATACTTTTTTAACGACAAAACAACATTTCCTGCTGCAAATACATAGTCTTTCGTTACCGCCAACATAAAAGCTTTTTTCATTATCTAAGTCTCCTTAATAAAAGAATTTTTTATTCATAAAATATGAATTATTTGATAGAACACCGGCAACAGTCTTTTTTACATAGCGAAAAGGTAAAGTCATAAGAATATCATGCTTTCTGTAGATGAAAGTAACTCCCGATAATTTTTGATAATTACCAGTATAAGGCTGTACAAAGTCGAAGTTCTTATATTTTCCGAAAAGTAAAATTCCATAGACTCCTAACGCATTGGCAATATGAGCAAAAGCAGAATCTACGCCGATAAATAAATGAGCATTTTGAATGATTTTAGCTATAACCTGAATGCTATGAATATTGGTGCAATTCTTAAATTTATCATGTTTCACAGTAATTCGACTTTCAAGTCCAACCTCAACAACATAAAAATCTTTTTTAATCAAAAATTTAACTAATTTATTCCAAGCCTTATCTGTCCAGTCTTTTCGTTTTTCACTCGATGTTGTATGGATTACAATATATTTTTGAGGAAGATTCTCAGGTATACAAATACCATTTTGTAAATAAAAAATTGGAGCGTCAGCAATTTTATCTAAACCTGCAATTAAAGAAAAGACTTCTAACAATGAACCATAATTAAAATAATTCTCTTCATTGATACCAGAAAGAACAGAATTATGGTGAATATGGCCTGTTTTTCTGCATCGTCTTCCATCATAATGGCAGTCAATAATGATATTAAGGGAAGACATTTTTAAATTATTACAAATAATATCAGCGTCAGATAAACAGTCTACTTCAATTATATTGTTTATATTAGGATTGAACGCAATTGCTTCTCGGTATTTTTTCTCAACAATCCAATTGACTTTAGCATCTTTGTCCAGTTTCTTTATGTATCTTACAATTGGTTCACAAGCAATAATATCTCCCAACGATTCAATGCATAAAATATAATATTCTTTACCTTTGCGGGTTTCCTCTATAGCATCTTTTACCATTTGCAAATACGCATAACCATAGCGTAAATCAGGTTCAAGGTGACAACTCTCAGCCCATTCATTCCAAGAGTTAATAAAAATAAAACGTTTATCTGCATTGTATTTTCTTTTGGCTTCATAAATAATGTCTTTCATCCAACGTTTAAATACTTCAGGGGTTCCTTGAAATATACCGCACCCTTTTCCAAAAGCTTTGCGAGGACTGTTGTCCCAATGGGGCATAGCGCAACGAAAGACAGTTTGACTGCGATATTGCTTTAAATGCTTATTAGCATTGAGAAAATCACTAATATAATGCAGCCTCCCTCGGTAATAAGGATTAACATATCCTTGTGGCTGATAAGATTTAACAGCAACTCCGGTTGGAGCAAATTCCGATAGAGCATCGGCATTCCAATCATAAACATTTTCATCAAATTCGCCATGATTTGTTAATATAATATACAAATCAGGAAAACCGGCTTTTTTTATTTGATATCTAAAACTGGCTATTAATTTCTTAAATTGTTCTTGTCCAAAAATTCTTGGATTATAAATCATAAGTAATGGTTTTCCATCAATCTTTATATACCTCTCATCTTTAAAATAAGGCAAAATATCTTCAATGAACTTTTGGTCATCTCCCTTATGCAAAGTTTGGTCAAAAATTAGTTCGTTGTTTCCCCCATCCCACAAGGCAGTCCAGTTTTCTGTTGCCCAATTAAAACAAAAAGGAAAATCTAACTCAGAATTGTCGAGATATAGTTGAATTGGTTTTTCCATGGTTCTTTTTCCGGAGAACCAATAATAATGAAAACAAAAGCCAAAAATACCGTACATCTTTGCCAATTCAATCTGTCGACGAAAACTGGATACATTGAGGAGGCTGTAAAAACCGACATCATAAGGTAGGTGAGGTTGCTCGTGACCCGTAAATGAAGGCATGCAGCGTGTTGCATTTGTCCATTCCGTAAAACCCTTGCCGTGGAATTTATTATTACATTCCTCTTCATAATATTGAGGCAGATAAAAAGATATTATTTTGGGATCATCTTCAGAAAAAACATATTTTTTTTCGGTTATATTGACAAATTTACTTTTTCTGTCATGATTACTGGATGTAATATAATCAACATATGCTTTGAGTGTTTTATAGTCATCACTATCCTTTTTATATGCATTATATGAAAATTTTTCTAATTTTTTCAGATATTTGGCTTTATCATAAATTCCAAGCTTGTATTTTAATTCAATAAGCTGTTTTTTTAACATATCATTTCACCTTTATATAATCAAGATAAGCAACAATACTATTAAAAACGAATTCAGGATTTAACTCTTTCATACATAAAGGATTTTTAAATCCTGCAAAACATTCGTTTTGCCAATTCGGGGATAGCCATTCACACCAAAATTTACAGTGGTTACTTTTTAGGTTTATATTTTCACTATAACCAAATACGTCAGAAGAAGTCGGACCGAAAAGTACACAAGAGGGGCTACCAGATAAAAAATGCCTTAAATGTACCAGTCCGCCCTCACAATCAATATGAAATGAAGATTTAGCAACTAATGCTTTTAATTCTTCAAAATTTGTTTTTCCCACTAAATTAATATCAATATTTTCCAGTGCAGGACATCTGTCGTCAGAAATACCTAATTGAACTATTTTAATTGTAGTGTAATGTTTTTTTATAAAAGCTAAAAGACGATTGTAGTGATCAACGGGCCATAATTTAGTAGAATCTTTTCCCATATTCATATCTAATCCACGATGAACGGTGATAAAATTTATGTGATTTAAGCCATACAGCTGAAGTATTTCTTTAGCATTTTTTTTAACTGAAATTTGTAATTTCGTCTTTTCGGAAATTCCTAGTATTCCATTAATATCAGGCACCTGAAGCCTTTTTTTTCCTTGAAGATAACACATTAAAGAAATTTGCGTATTACAAAAAGGTGCGTTATCAAAAACAGTAGAATAGTGATGTCGGAAAGATGTAATACTCTTAATTATGTTCCATAAGTTAGGGGATAATTGTTTAATCTTTTCTTCATTAACATAATCAATATGAGGAAATCTATTAATTTGACAAAACATATCATAACAAGTCGCACGCTTTTCCGAATCATTTCTTAAAAATAAGCGGTCAACATATTCATTATCAGAGAAAATAGCTGTATTTATTGTCTCATTAGTGTATCCATAAACATCAATTTGAGTTGGGTAATTAATTATTTTTCCAAGCTCTTGAATATAAAGAGAAGCAATCAGCATATCTCCCACGCCACCATGACAGACAAAGCCCAAATATATTTTATTATTACTTATTTCAGATTGGCTTCGCCTTTTCCATAAATGAAATATTTTCATAATAGTCTCCGTACTAAAGTTTCACAAATTCCATGATAAATTCGGGCGTCAGTCTCTGCATGCAATCGGCACAACATCCGGTTTTGATGCATTTTCTCATCCAGTCGTCTTCAATCCATTCGCAGGCAAACGGGCAGATTCTCCTGCTTAAATTTATATTTTCCGGATAGCCGTAAAATCTCTCGTCGGTCGGTCCAAACAGGACAACGGATGTGCCGCCGCGTAAAAAATGGCGTGCATGAACCATTCCTCCCTCTTGAGAAATATGCAGTTTGGCATGCTTCAAAAGTGAAAAAGCCTCTTCCATATCTGTTTGGTCACGCAAATCTATGTCAACACCTGAAATTGGGGTTTGTTTTTTGCTGCCGATTTGAATAATTTGAACTTCGGGATATTTATCTTTAAGCAATCTGACGAAACGTCTGTAATATTCTTCCGGCCATTGCCGTGTTTCATTTTTTATATTTTCCCAACAGCGCCCGGATCCGGTCTGAATGGTAATATAATTCGGCGTGTTTATTCCAAATTTCTGTAAAACGCTGTAAATATCCAAATTGCTTTCTAATTTGAAATCTAACTTATCCATACCGAGTAAGTTATTGATGTCTCCCTGGTTTTCTCTTGTACGCCCCCTCATCATAGATATGGCTAGTCCTAAAAAAGCATTTTTGCTGATAAATAAATTTTTCTGGTGAAACTGATTAACAGTTTCAATATAAGCGGAAACCTTTTTATTTAGACGATTTGGTATATAGTTTTCAATAACAGGGAAACGGATAAAGGAAATATACAGGTCATAATTCGGGGCATTTTCTTTTGTATATACTGAATTTTTGGGGAAAATGACATTTTTATAACATAAATCCTTATTGTTGCATAAAATGTCAATAATGACGTCTGTGCCAAAATATTTTTCAAGGGCGCAGACATATTTCGCCGCGATAATCAGGTCTCCCATACCACCGAGAGCTTCAACGCCGATATGTATTTTCTTATCCGTGTATGAAGTTTTTTGTTTGGCTAGATTTTTTAATATATATTTGAAGTTCCATAAAATAATACGCAAAGCTAGCCGCTTGCTCGTTTTGGCTTTTTGAGAATATTTAACTATTTTTGCCTGCAGTTTATTAATGTATTGAGTGAATTCAGCCATTATGCCTCCAAACTTTCGCCGTATAAAAACGATTGAGTACTAATACAGAGAAAGAGGGTTTCTCAAACGAACGGCAAAACAAAAATAAAATTTCAGGCATGGATGTTCCTTTCTTTGCAGCGTTTTAAAAAGGTATAAAGAGTAGTTCTGCCGATGCCAAAACGTTTTGCTATCTCTGCTTTGGTTACGCCGGCGGAAATAAGCTCTGCCACTGCTTGCTCCTGACCCGATAAAGACGTACGAATCATTTTGCCAAACGGGCGGCCTCGTTTTTTCCCCGTTTGCAGAAGATTTTCCTGAATCGCTTTGTTTTTTATGGAAAGCAGGCCTTTATAGATTTTCAAAACGTCATTCAGGCAATCTTCCATTAGGAAGGGAAATCCCAAATCAAGGGTCAGGTTTTCTTTGATTGTACAGATTCGCAATTTGTATGTGGAAAGCTGGGCAATAACCTTGATAATATCTTCAAACCGTTCACCAATAATCGAAATGTCAGCCACAATTAAGACATCGCCTTGTTTCAGGTTGCACGGCAGAGTTTTTGCAAGGTCATCTGTTTTAAGGAATTTGTCAATTGTCAGATTATAGCAGTCAGCGTAAGAGCGGACAGATTGTTCCTGTTCGGACGGAGACGCATATCTTCCTTTAGTATTGATATATCCTAAAATCATTGGCGGCAGGTCTCTTCCATCAGCAATAAAAGTTAAGGCTAAACATAAATCCCACGTCCGAGAAGCACATAATACAAAATTGTGCGGTTATGCGTTTAACGAACGTTTAATTCTTAATATTGTACAGAACCAAAGTTCGTTGTCCCGCATAAACTTTTTAGCCGAATCTTATGAGATAAGTAGATTTATAGCTTGACTTTCATGGGATTAAAGGGGTATAAGAATTAAACGTTCGTCAGATTAAAAATATTCTGTGCTATATACGATTAGCCGTTTTGATACGGGTTGTTTTTCAAAAATTGGTAAAGAGTAAAAATGCTGACCCGCATCAGCTTGGCTATCTGTTTTTTGGGCAGGCCTTTATTGATAAGTTTAAGGATATCCTTTTCTTTTCCGTCCAAAATGTGTTTTTTGTTTCTGCTGCCGAATTGTCTTCCTAATTTTCGACCGCTGGCTTTGATGCGTGAAAGGGCTTCTTTTGTTCTTTGGCTGATGAGGTTCCGTTCAATTTCCGCAGATAACGAAAAGGCAAAAGCCAGAACCTTGGATTGGATATCTGCTCCCAGCCGATAGTTGTCTTTGATTGTCCATACTTGTATTTCCTTTTGCATACAGAAATTTAAAATGGTCATGACTTGCAGGAGATTTCGTCCCAGGCGGGAAATTTCAGAGCAAATCAGGATATCGTCCTTTTTTAATTTTTTGAGCAAAATTCCCAATTTTCGTTTTTCAAAATCTTTTGTGCCGGAAATCATTTCCGCAATCCATTTGTCAATTTTAATTTGTTGCATTTGACAGAAATTGTTGATTTCAAATTCTTGATTTTGCAAAGATTGCTTATCTGTAGATACTCTGACATATCCGTATATCATTATAGTCTCCTTAAAAAATTACGGGAACGCTTTTAATTTGTAAAAGGCCTGCAGCGCGAAGACGGCTCTCGGCGGATTAATCGGCACAGGAAAGTACCGGTCGTTGTTTATCCAATAAATTTTTTTGCAGGGCATTAAAAATTTGCAACAGGTGAAAAAAAACGATATTTTTCCCAAACAATGCCTAATCCGGCTTTCAGAGCAGGCGTAAACGGCCGGAAACAAACAGTTCTGCCCTTGGCGTTGACAAGTTTATTCGGGTTCAGAATATATCCGATATTTTGTTCGGCCAGCAAAGCGGCGTTATAAACCAAATTATGAGCCGTTATTATATTCAGTTTTTTGAAATCAGGACCGAACTACCCTTGAAATTCATTGCGAAAAGATGTTTTGACCAGAACCCGTTGCGAACATATCAGCAGCAGCCTGATTAAATAAGCCTTGGAAATGTTTTGTCTTTGTGCCAATTCGCATTTTGAGGGCATTATAACGCCCCAGATGTCTTGAACAGGAAGTTGGACAGAACTGTATTTTGACAAACTGTCAATTGGATGAGAATGCCAAAATTCAGCAGCTATTTATCCAGCCGAATTTTCTTCCAGTTCTTTCAGCAGCCTTAAGATGGGCGGTTGTGCTATATGCAGAAAGTCAGAAGCTCTTGTTGTTTTTCCTTCTCAGACACATTTAAAAAATAGCGCAATACTTTGAATTCCATAATTTTTTCTCCGACATTCCGATATATTGTAAAGATAATATATATTTAAATTTGTAATACTGTCCAATCAGAAAAATCGATTTATACCGTCAAATGGATAAGCTTCCGTTTGATAAGGTTGAAAGTTTTTTTAAGCTAATGTAAAATAATTGTAAACAGTTAGGTTGATTTTGTTATAATGTTTGTCGTGCGGTTTCTTGCTGGATAAGAGGTCGCGGCTATGGAGAAGGAACGATGCCGGAAGAAATATTCAATATAAATGCAAAAATTGTAAAGCTGAATAATGGCTATAAAATGCCGATTATCGGGATTGGTACATACAGTTTGCACGGGAAAGCCTGTGCAGAGGCAGTAGGGGCGGCTTTAAAGAACGGTTGCCGAATGATAGATACAGCATCATTTTATGGTAACGAGAAAAATGTTGCAGAGGCGATTCGGAAATCAGAGGTTCCGAGAAAAGAAATTTTTATCGCCACGAAGTTATATCCAAACCAGTTTTTTCAAGCAGAGAAAGCCATAGAGCAGGCGCTTGAACGGCTGGGAAGCGGGTACATTGATTTGATGCTGCTGCATCACCCCGGCGAAAACGACAAAAAGGCCTATAAGGTGATGGAGCAGGCGGTAAAAGATGGAAAGATAAATTCCCTCGGACTGTCAAATTATTATATTAAAGAATTGGAATTTTTTCTGCCGCAAATAGAAATTAAACCGGTAGTCGTGCAAAACGAAATACATCCGTACTATCAGGAAACAGATGTCGTCGCATACATTCAGCGACAGGGCATAGCTGTCGAGGGGTGGTATCCGCTTGGCGGCCGGGGATATACGGAAGCGCTGCTGAATAATAAGGAATTGGCGGCAATCGGTGCAAAATATGGTAAAACGGCTGCTCAGGTCATTCTGCGCTGGAATTTACAGCGGAACATCATCGTAATCCCCGGTTCCCAAAATCCAAGGCATATAGAAGAAAATATGGATATATTTGATTTCAGTTTAACTCAGGAAGATATGGAAAAAATACGGAGGCTTGATTGTAGCGAAAAACACGACTGGTATTAATAAGTAGTTCTGTTGACTGGATTGCGAATAGTGTAAAATACGGAGAATTTTCCCAAAATAGGATGAGAAGCAATGGCTGAAACAGCCGTAGGTAAAAATAAAAAATATCTTGACTTAGAGCTTACTCTAAAAATTATAATAATCACATAGAGAGAAACTATGAAGCGTTTGGATTCTTGCAAATTGTCCGCCGGAGCAGATACAGCGGAAACACTTGCCGGAATATTGGGCATAGAACAGACATCAGTTTTTCTGCAAAATAAAAAGGATTAACCGCAAAATTGTTGTGCTCGTAGAATAGATTCGAGAGGGGTTTCAGTCCGGCGGACACTGTAAATGTTGTTGAGTGTGCTTACCGGCAAGGGGCATCAGTCGGATTATACAGAAAAACGGCAGAGGGAACGAAAAATATAAATTGATTGCAATCATTTGAATTGCAGGAAAATTAGGCAGAATTACGTTTGGGGCAGAAAGATAAAATATGGAAACGAAAGGGAAAAACAAAATATGTTAATGTGGTATGTAATTTTGGGAATAGTCATCATATCTGCCGGAGCCGGCTTGATTTATTTAAGCGGCAGGGTAGCCAGATTTGGATTTATAAAGATGTTTGACCGGAACGGAAATAATGCGCAATGCCGGAAAACAGCCGGATTTGTATTAATATTGTTAATTTTTGCCGCACTTAGCCTGACCATAAACCTTGTTAATGCTGTAGTGTGTTTGCTTCACTTTGTCTGTATCTGGCTGCTGTGCGATTTAGTCTTTTATTTGGTCGGACATTTTCGGAGGCAGCCGTTCAAATATTATTATGCCGGCATTGCCGCTATTCTGTTAAGCTGTGCTGCTCTTGGTTTAGGCTGGTATTTGAACCACCATGTCTGGACAACGTCTTATACGGTTGTATCAGAAAAGGCTGGACAAAAATTGCGTATTGTTCAGTTTGCGGATTCCCATATCGGAACGACGTTTGGCGGTAAAGGTTTTGAACGGCATGTTAGAAAAATACAAGAATTGAACCCGGATATTGTGTTGATTGTGGGGGATTTTGTGGATGACGGTACGACGCGTGAAGAAATGGTTTCGGCGTGCCGGTCGCTGGGAACGCTTAAAACGAAGTATGGCGTTTATTTTGCTTTTGGCAATCATGACAAAGGGTATCATGCTCCGGAAGTCAGAGGTTTTACCGGAAACGAGCTGATTGCGGAATTGGAAAAAAACAATATCCGTGTCCTGCAGGATAAAACAGTGTTGATAGATAATACATATTATGTTGTCGGGCGCCGGGATTTTTCGGAAATTCAAAGGGGAGGTTTTCGGGCAGATATGGAAGAACTTGTTTCCGGACTGGATAAAAATAAATTTATCATTGTAATGGATCATCAGCCTAATGATTATGAAAAAGAGGCAAAAGCAAGAGTAGATTTGGTCCTTTCGGGGCATACTCACGGCGGGCAGCTCTTTCCTTTGAATAAAGTTGGGGAATGGATAGGGGCTAACGATAAAACCTATGGTATTGAACGTCGCGGGCAGACAAATTTCGTCGTCACGTCGGGACTTTCGGATTGGGCAATCAGATTTAAAACCGGTACGAAGTCGGAGTTAGTTGTAATAGACATTATGCACTCAGATAATTAATATGCAGACTTCTATAAAATAAAGAAAAATATGGGATTATTTTCAGATGACTGGGAAGATGATGCTAATTGGCATAGATTTTTGTTCAGCAATGTAAGCCTCAACTATTTGGCGATAAAAATTTGTATGAAGTCGTAAATGGCATATCTCGTTATTAGACGATTGCAAAAACTTTATGGCAGAACACTATAACTGGAAAATTCCAGACAGTTTATGGAATTATTTTTAAGGGGGAAGTAGTGCATATATGATAGCTCAAATTCGTCTTACATTGTAGATAACACTATAGTTAGGTGGTTAACCTTTGATCAGCTTATTGGCTCTGAAACAATTACTGGAACAGTTTATGATGATGTTATTTATACCAAAGGGAGTAATGATATACTATATTTACAGCCAAAGATCTGATGGGGTCTATAAGAATTTTAGGGGAAAGCATTATAATGAAAAAGAGGTTGAACTTGCCAAAAAAGTGTTAAGAGCATTTGCTTACAGTTCCGTATCTATAGAAGTAAAAACAATCTTAACGAGATTGTCGAGGCGTTTGGTTTAGAAAAAGATCCGGCTTATAGCCAAGAATCAGCACGTTAGATGTAAGCATAAAACATCAAAAAGCTCCGGTTGCTCCAGAGCTTTTTATGTAGGGCTTTTTGATGTAAAAGTTCGTGAAAACCTATATTTTCAGCCGACTGTCAAGCAGTTTTTACTCACAAACCGATTTTAACCATTTTGCTCTCAACACCAACAAATTTGATGTAGGGACACTGTCTAAGGTGTCCCTACATAACGTAGACTTTTTGCCCATTTAGACCGAAATTTAGCCTTTTAAGGCGGGACTCCTTAGACTAAAATCCCGTCTTTCAATCTCTCAAATCCCCTGATTTCCTAAGTCTTAGCGCACAAAAAAATCTCTGCATTTCTGCAGAGATTTCCTTAATTGGTGATGCGGTTTCCAGTCATCGCGAACAGGTCTACCCCACCGCAAACTTTTGCGTATAAACGCTTTGAGGAAGGAACGGACTTCTGCGAATCAACCGATTTTTTATCAGAAGCACTTTCGATCCTTCTCGAACTTGTCTAAAGTTTAATACACGTTTTTTTCTTTGTCAATAGCGAAATAAATATTATATATTCAAAATTTCAGAATATTTATTTTTTACATAATCAGCTCCAGTATTACTGGATAAGTCTATTTCCAAAGATTGCTTTAACATATTCATGGCATAACTATTTTTATCTAAAATATCACCCCACCGTTTTATGTAAATTTTTTTCAGTGGATTTTTTTCGGAGTATCCCATTAATCCTGACTTTGTATCAACTATACCTTCATAAAAAAATCAATGATGATAAAAAATATAATCTGCAATTATATTGTATATTAATACAACATCTTATCTAAAAAGTTTTTGAAATAATATTCATTCAAGGTTTTTATGACTCCATGTAATTTTTTCTCTTTGGCTAATTTTAGGACATCTTTTCCATTTTTCCAGTGTATTTCCACGTTATTTTTAATCGTTACCGAAGTCAATAATTCAATTGCTTTTTCGTCAAAATCACTAGTAGTCCAAAAATTAAATAGAAATTTTTTACCATTATTTTGTGGATCTTTCTGCAACAAAGTCTTCCTGACAAAAGGAATCGTATCTTTCAGCCATTCACTGATTTCCTCTGCGCTAACCTTATGATTCGGTAAATATCCTTTACATTCTATAATAATAAATTCACTAGAATTTTGAGCAAAAACATCTAATTCTTTTTCTTTATCATTTGAAGTAATATGTTTACTGTTTTCTATGAATTGTGCTGAAAAAGTATTTTGTGCCAAATGTACACAAATCATTTCAAACAGAGGCCCTCGAATTTGATTGGAAATTCCTTCAAAGGTTGATAATCTATCGAATAATTCATACATTTTTTGAGGATCTTTAGTTATTGCTGCTGCTAGATTTTTTAAGCTTGTATATAACTCAGCAAATAGTTTTGCCGTTTCTTCACCATACAAATTGGAATAAGTGGCAACGATAATACCTTTACTTCTCAATATATTAAATGTGTCTGCTTCAAAAGAAGGAGCTAAAATTATAGGCAGAAACCTTGGTATATTATGGCATTTTTTTAACATTTCCAACTTATTTAAATAATATTGAATTTGTGACGAAGAAACTATTGAATTTAAAAATAAGTCACAAACTATAGATCCTTGTTTGGGGCTTTTATTACCAAGTAAGGGATAAAGATATGAAGGGCCTGTCAGATCCCAAAAAGTTGAGACAAATTGCGGAGGAGACCCTTCTAAAGAGGTTCTATATATATTTTTTTTAAAAGAAACAAAATTTAATTTTTTTAGCCAATCCTGTAATAATTTAAGCTGAATCATTCTCATAGTTTCATCAGCATGAACTGAGATACTATTATAAACTGGTAAGTATAAATAAGTACCCATTGTTTCAATATTAATAGATGAAAGAAGCCCCAAATTTAAAAGGTTTTGCTTAATCAGTTCCGGAGGAATATGCCCTTTTTGATTTCCCGAGCCACAAATAATAGGAAAATCTTTTTCAGCAATGAAGCCACTTCTTGCTCTCAAAGCTTCTAAAGCACAGCCATAAACAGAACGTTCTTCAAGTAAAATTTTAGTAAGTCTTTCGCAGTAATCAGGTGTTTTCCAAAAAGCTTTATGATAGAATATCTTAGCTTTATTAGCTAAATGAACTTTGGAAATAGAAAGAAATGGGGCTTTTAAACGTGATATAGCTTTTCTGACGGAAGTATTTGTTTCGCCTCGCAATACAAAATAATGTATTATTTGCCGTGATGACACAACAATATTGTCCTCAATATAACAATGTAGTTCACTTCTATTCATTATGTCACACTCCGCTATTTATAAAAAAATATTATACTCTCTGGTGTATTTTTTTAATAGAGAAATTATATGATTGTTTTTCAATGTGTTAACGAGCAAATAAAACTGATGATAAAAAATAATTGTCACATGAGTACAGAGACACTAATAATTCATACTGCCATTTTATTAATTTTTCAATCAAATATCGCATTTTACCTCAAGCTTTTCATTGAATCTTAAAATATTATTGGATAACATTCCGCTATGAATTCAGACTATCAAAGCAAATATTGGGCCTTAGAGGTTCAAACATCAGCTAATAATACGGACATTAATAAATTATCCGCTTCTTTGGTAACGTCCAATATTGATCTTAATCCGCATCAGATTGATGCAGCCCTATTTGCCTTGAAATCTCCTGTTTCTCAGGGGGCCATTCTCGCTGACGAGGTAGGTCTTGGTAAAACCATTGAAGCCGGAATTATCCTGTCGGAGTATTTTTCCCGTAACAAAAAACATCTGCTGGTAATTGCGCCCGCTTCTTTGCGAACACAATGGAAAAACGAACTGGATGAGAAATTTAATCTTCCGGCTCAAATCATTGACAATACTACCTGGCAGCAGCCCCGCCGCAAAAAAGGTGTCAGTCCATTTGACTTTGAAGGTGTAACTATCGTTTCTTACAATTTCGTTGTACAAGGAACTAAGGATTTTAGCCTGTATCCGTGGGATTTAGTGGTTTTTGATGAGGCTCATAAACTTCGGAATTTTTATAAAGGGGATAATAAAACGGCTAATATTATCTATAAAACCTTTGCAAATACGAAGAAATTGCTGTTAACGGCGACGCCAATCCAAAATTCCCTGATGGATATTTTCTCACTGGTGTCACTAATTGATGCGAATATTCTGGGCAATCAGGATTCTTTTATTGAAACCTATATGTATACGGAACGAAAACACCAAGAACTTCGCCAACGGTTACAATCGGTTCTGCATCGCACTCTGCGCAAAGATGTTCTGGAGTATATTCGTTATACGAACCGCGAAGCCATGACCGTAGCTTTTGAGCCTTCGCCGGAAGAAGAGGAATTATATAATCGGGTTTCATTGTATATTAAGCTCCATGCAAAATTTGGGATACAAAGTCATGCCCGTAATTTAGTTGTCATGATGATTCGTAGGCTCATGAGCTCCTCTACTGCTGCAGTCAAAGGTACGTTAAAGGGAATAAGAGATAAGGTTTCTATGCTTCAGGAATTGATGGATAATGGCGAAGATGTGACCGATTTAATAAACATTTACGACATGACATCACAATATGACCCGGAAATTAAGAATTATAACAGGCTTTATAAAGGCCGCGGGAAGATACTTAATCCGATGGAAATAGATCCGGAAGGAAAGTTATTAGACGATTTGATTGCTCTTGCTGACAGCATTAAGGTTGATGGCAAGACTTTGAAGCTGATTTCAGCCATAGAAGAAGGTTTTGCAAAGAAGAAACAGCGGAAAGTCATCATTTTTACCGAAAGTTATCGTACTTTGGAATATTTGTTCGATTTCCTGACGGAAAACGGCTTTCGGGATAAAATTATTACCTTTAGCGGCAATAATAACTCTCCGCTGCATAATAGAATATACAAGGATTATTGCCGCCGGTATCCCGGAAAAGTAACAGGTTCCAAGGCAACAGACATGCGGCAAGCAATCGTCAGTCACTTTCGGGATAACGCAGAAATTATGATTGCAACGGAAGCAGCCGCGGAAGGATTAAACCTACAGTTTTGCTCGCTTTTGATCAATTATGATCTGCCATGGAACCCGCAGCGAATAGAACAGCGGATCGGACGTGTCCACCGCTATGGGCAGAAACAGGATGTTGTCATCATTAACTTCATTAATAAGAAAAATTTGGCCGATATTCGTTTATATGATATCCTGCAGTATAAATTTAAGCTGTTTGATGGCGTTTTCGGTGCCAGCGATGAGATTCTCGGCTCCATGTTTGATGGTGTAGATTTTGAGCGGGCAGTCGCTAAAATCTTAGATGAATGCCGAACAGAAGAAGAAATAACCAAAGCCTTTGATGCTTTACAGGAAATGTTGAACTTTAAAAGGGAGCAAGGTATTGAACAGACAAAACAGCTTGTTTTGGAAAATTTGAATCCGACATTGCAGGAAAAGCTCCATGTAACTCAGACACGTGTTGAGACCTTTTTAAGCCGGGACAAGCAGGTTTTCTGGAATCTGACGAAAAATATTCTTAAAATTATTGAACCGGACTTTTTTATCAATGATGATACAAAAACTTTCGGACAATTTGAGACTCAGGTCTTTCCAAATGTTCATTCTGAGATTAATTTTGCCGTCAATTTTTCCCATCGTTTGGATTATACTAAGCGCGATACGATCCATATGTATTACAAGGATAAAAAAGCGCTTCGCCGCCAACCTGCAGCATATAACCCTCAATCCGCATTCGGAAAAAGAGTTTTGGCCACCGCCTTGGAGCTTAAAACACCACCGGCGCATCTGATTATAAAGGCACTCAAGCTCAAAGCCGGATTACGGGGGCGTGTCCGTGTCAGTCTGTATAAGCAAACGGCTCCGGATATCAACCAGCGCCTTATTTGTACTTTTATTAGCCATGAAGGAGAAAAGCTGGATATTTCTCCGGAAATATTTTTTGATAATATTATCGGTACAGAACCAATTCGTGATTATAGTTTTGCCGATTTGTTAATTTCTTTGCATGAAAATGATGTAAAATCAGCCGCAGACAAGGATAAAAAAGCAACAGCAGAGCTTTTACGGGAAGAAACGGAAAAGCTGAACCGTTGGCAATATGATGAAGTGAATGGTATTCGTTTAGGCGTAGCCAAGATAAAAAATAAAATCGATGCCGCGCATAAAAAGCTGTTTACGGAAAAAATAATCAGCAGAAAACTGGCTCTCCGTAAGAAAATTGCTCATCTGCAGGAAAAATATGAGATGGACAATTTTGCGTCACTGGATAAGGAAAAGGCAATAAATCTTGCTTATAAACGCCTTTTAGATAAGAAAAAGAAGGCTCTCAAATTTGATTATTCTTCCGAACAGGTTTTTGATTGTACGTTTGATGTTGTATCTTCATGAATAATAAATTCTATTAATGATGCATTTCTCTGATTACAAATAGATAAAAGATCTGTACATTTCACCCCTTTTTCCATTAGTTCATTAGAAATATCTGTATTAGATAATAGTTTAACTTTTTGCAAATATTGCTTCAGTACTAACTTAGTTTGTTTTTGTATATATTGAGTTTGCGTATAGTAGTATATATTCATGCCAAATGCTAATAATGCTACTATAATACCACATATGAATTTCTGTAAAACTTTTTTTCTTTCTGGGAAAATCTGTGTAACAACAGAACAACCTTTACACCTAGCATTGACTGAAAAATATACATCTGCATCATTATTTTTTATGGTATAAATAATATTAACAACAATTTTGTCGTGATAATTTAAATAATTAACATCCAAAAATATCTTATTTTCATTTTCTCTTCCATAAGATATATCAAGATTTGGTGTCGTTTTTTCATCTCTGGCAAAGCGAAGAATTTCTGCATTAGAACTAATCGTAATATAATCTTCAAAATTTTCAGCTTCTTTAAAACCATTATTTATAATTGTTATTTGAGAGATTCCGATGTTTTTAATTTCCTTATCTCTATAAAGAAATTTCAAATGTTCTTGAAGTTCTTTATTAGAACCATTATATGTTTGAGAAAATTCTATTTGTTTAACAAAAAAATTAAGTTTGATCCTTGCTACAAATTTATAAGCGGCTAAAAGAGAAAGAGCCGCAAATATTAGGCCAATAAAAGAAATAATTATATTAACAATATCCATCTCTAATCCTCATATTTAAGAACTTTGCGTCACCCAATTCACCAAAGCAGCTTTCCCAACCTCGATAGCGGTTGAAACGCTAAAATCCTTAATCTTACTAAAAATTGTATCATTTTTCAGAACATCTAGAAACTGATATCCTTGTGCAGTTAGGCGAAAAGTTTGAGAACGATAGGAAATACAGCCATCCTGTTCTCGAAAAGCTCCCAAATTTTCATCGTCACAATCCAAACAAAGATTATCATTTAAAATAAACATATGCCCCCAGAACTTATCCCAAAGTAATTTATTGCAAATGTCAAGATCAAGTTTATCTGTTAATTGATCTGTTCTAATAAAATGACTTTCATTATCAACCATTACAGTTAAAATCTGTTTCAAGAAATCATAGTCTATTTTCATTTTTATTCTTCATCCTCAAATTCAAAGTCTTCGTCTGAAAAATCTTCCCGGATCGGCAACGGATAACCGGCAGAGCCCCATTGGCATTTTTTAAGAATTGCCTGTGGGATTTTCTTAACGGTAATATTGTCATAAGCCGTTTTATTACCTGTGAAAGCACCGCAACAGATCAGTAGGTTGCCGTCTCCCAAGGCTTGAGACATCTCCGCTAATAGCTGTTCCTCAACATTCATTGTTGTTGTGAAAATAAAATTCTTTTCACTGGAATAACCTTGTTTCCAATAATTTTCCTTGTCCGGCGCATATTTGTATCCCATCAGTTTACACATGGCTTCAGCCAACATTTCCGGATTATATTTGTCCGAAATAACCTGCCGCCCGTGCTTATCCGTTACAATCAGGGTAGAGCCGAGTTCATAGAACTTAAAACCACCACCGCCTTGCCATTTTGCAGAATGTGTGATACCACCGGCATCTTCACAATCAATAACTCTTTTCAAACGTGGCAGACAGTGAGAATAGATATGGTCCCCCATCTCAATCCCAATCCAGCGCCGCCCCATCTTATGAGCAACAGCAGCTGTCGTCCCAGAGCCTAGGAAACTATCAAGGACTAAATCTCCAGGTTTAGTGGCTAAAGTTAAAATACGTTCAATTAAAGCTTCAGGCTTCTGTCCGCCATCAAAAGTTGAACGTTCTTTTGACATAGGATTAATTACTTTTATATCTGTCCACAAATTATTTATAGGTTGTCCTTTATATTCATCTAAATAAATTTTTCGATTAATATTTTGACTTTTGCTTTGAGGAAAACATAATTTTCCTTCTTCATCCCATTTTTTCATTACCTCTAAGGAAATAGAATAACCATTTTTTGGGGTTTTGTACCCTTTGTAATCATAGGTTAGAGTTGGACGAGGATTCGGGCTTTGTATAGGAGATTTCATAAAACGACGTCCCGTTTTTTCTTCTATATTATTAAACCGTTTTTTTATATATTCTTGAGTATTTTCATCATCTAATGAAAATATATAATTAATTTCGTATTCTTGTGATTTCGAATACCATAAAATATAATCCGTTACGTTATTTAACCTATTATTCGGATTGGCACTTCCTCCCCGCCTTTTCCAAAGAATATCATTCACGAAATTATTACGCCCAAAAATTTCATCACATAAAATTTTTAAATAACAACATTCATTATTATCAATTTGTATGAAAATAAAACCATCATTAGCCAATAGGTTTTTCAAAATTTCCAGTCTATCGCGCATTAAAGAAAGCCAAATAGAATGCTCATAACCGTCATCGTAATGTTCAAAGGCATTGCCAGTGTTATATGGAGGATCAATATAGATACATTTAACTTTCCCGGAATATTCAGCTTCCAAAGCTTTTAATGCCAATAAATTATCACCGTGGATAAGCATATTGTCAAAGGTTGGAGCAATTTCCGGTTCTTGTTCAAAAAGCTGCCGGTTCATTTTTTCCTGAATTTTAGGATCAGCCGAGTATGATTTTTCCACATCCTCAATTAAAATCCGCGGTTCAACGTCAACGCGCTCATTTTTTCCCGGCCATACCAGCTCTAATCTTTGCAATTTATCTGACATTCATTTGTTCCTTGAAAATATTATATTTAGTCGGCTAATCCACTATTTTTGATGAACTCTTTGAGTCTTTCTCGGTTTTCATTTTAGTGATCATTTTTCGGTTCTACCATCCATTTTTTTTCTAATTCTGCAAATAAAGCAAGTTGTTCTTGCGAATATGTTATCGTATCTAACTTTAGATTTTTTATTCTTTTTTCCAACTGTAAAGTATCTTGGATGAAATCTCTAATAAAAAGTATTGTTCCTTCAGCTGTTCTAAGAAAACTTTCATGTTCACATCGGTCAAATTCAATAAGTTCTTGTAAGCATTTAACTTTTTCTTTAAGATCGCCTTTGTTTCTGATTGCATTAACATAAAAATTACGAGTTTCAATCTGAAAATCCTTTATTTTCAAAGCAGATACCATATTACATAATTTCACGACATAATTCCCCGAATAAGCAATACAGGGACTATAGTTAGCTATATTAATAATACTAGTATCTATGGGAGAAATATAAGTTTTTGTTAAGTCTCGAGTAGCTTCAGCAAAAGGATCAATTGTATTATTTTTTTCTATTTCATAAACCTGTAACAATGTTTTTCTGAAAGTTATTATTTTATCTACACTATCGATACAAAAAGATAAAAGAAGATTTAAATTATCTCTAAGTACTCTTAATTCCTTTTGTTTTTCAGCTCTGCCAGCTCCATAGTACCAGGTTAGCACCCACACCAGAAGAGGCATTCCAATAGCACCCGTAGTTGGTATTATTATATCTTTCCACCATTCCCATGAAGTATAAGTATTCATCATCTTTTATAAAATTCCTCATATTTTACTTTTTATACACTATATCGGAGGAAATTTAAAAAGTCAAAAAACTAAAGAATTATTTACATAAATTCTATTTATGTAAGCGAGTGTAACTTTAATTTACTATGATTAATCCTAATTAACCATAACTACCTATTGACATTTTTATTATTTTAAACTATATTAATTCTAGAGGTTCGGCTGAGGGGTCGCTACTGGTGGCTCCAACTGCATTACCTCTTTTTTTATTAATATGGGTTCTTACAGTATTTTATACTATGAACTTTTATTTCTTTTAATATTCCTTTTTCTATATGTTCTTTTGTATAAATATATTGTAAATTTTCAATCTTATCTTCAAAGATATCTTGTATATCTTTTCTTGCTTCAGCATTCATCCCTCTGGTTTTTCTAAAGGCCGTATTTATTATATATATGCACAAATCGGCAACTTGAATCAAATAATTAATATCCGATTCGATAAAGAAAGGTTCCGGAATAATCCAACTGGCCTGCGCTTTTCCTGAAGGTGTACGCAGAAAATAATTAGATAATTGCCGCTTAAACTTTTTATCGCAATTTTTTTCACATTGATCCATAATCATTAAGCCGTCCTCATGTCGTTCTTTGAGAAAGTCAGCAAATCTTTCCATAAGACAGACATGGTCTTTTCTTAAATAATCTTCATGATTAAAGTTTTTAGGCTTTTGCACGTCTTTAGAAATAACACAAGCAAAGATTTTCGCTTCATATTTAAATAATAGACTTATAATTGTCTGTGCCATTTTTAAGGATGCCTGCCCATAAGCCGTAAAATCATTTTTTGTCGGGGATCTTTTTTCTAATGCTGCAGTCAGGAAACGTCTTACTCCTATTTGCCGCGTCTTATCATCCATTTCGTCTGCTTGTTTCGCCCATTCGAAGCGTTTTTTTTCTAAAAGTTTAGAGCCCTTTATTTCGGTTTTAAACTCAGATAACTTACAGCCAAAAATTTTTTCTTCAGATTTTTGTAAATCGCAAAGGAATTTAAAAACATTAATACTGGCAATGGAGACACCGCCTCGAACCTCATACGGCATATTTTTATGATCATGGCCGCTTTCATCCATAAATAATAAATAACTCAATTTTATCTCCCCATATTAAATATTAAGATTATTTAACTGCTATCATTCTCTCACAATACAAATACTGGTTAATTTTTCAAATGTCAGCGTAGCATCAAACAGCATATCGTCCGGGACAAGCAAATATATCCAATTTTTTCCGCGATATCTGCTTTCAAAATCGTTTGCCGTCTGACACCACTGTTTGGCAACTTTTGCCTTAGCCAAGACTGCTGTATCGCTCATTTTATCGCGAGCCTTAGTTTCAACAATATATTTGGCATCTGTAGTTTCAATAACAAAATCAGGACAATATCCTTTTAATTCCCGGGTATCAGGGTCAGTATAGCGCAAAGTGAAAATTGATTTTGCCCGGTCATCGTTGAGTTTCAGCCATTTAAGAACATCCGGCGTATCTTCTAGGAGACAGGCCAACTGCCGTTCCGTATCACTGTCGAATTTTTGTTTGGGAAACAGGCATTTTTCAAAGCCTTCAAACACCATTGATTTAATCTTGGTTTTATCTTGAGGCTTATTACGGAAAGAAACTACCGGAAACTGTTCGTTTTCAATAATTTTATAAGTTCTGAGCGAAGCGTAAGCACTGCCGACGGTGGTTGCAATCTCGCATTCTCCCGGGATTAAGTGCTGTTTCATCTGGGCTAACAGTTCATCGGAGATGTATTGCCCGTTAAAGAACAAGATTTTTTCCAATTCTTCCTCATCCTCAGCATAGCTGCGAAGATACTCAATTACTTGTCCTATAAGGTGGTACAGTAACTCACTCTCAGTATCGTAGTTAACTTCCAGATTATTTAATAACGGTTCAAGAACATAATCTTCAAGGTTTTCATAAAGCTTTTGAAATTTGGCCACGCCTTTTTCTTCTCTTTTGCCGGAGACAAGGTCTTTTATCAGAATTTTTTGTGTAATTGCCTTTAATTCTGCAAATTTACTAACATCTGCATCAAAATGTCCGAAAGTAAATCCCGGTTCCTTGAATTTGAAACTGACAATTACTTTGGGAATATCTATGTTGAAATTAATAAATTGTTCCACCACGGCATCGACTGTTTTATCAATATCTACCTGCTCTGTGTCAAACTGCAGGGATGGTTCAGTTGTTTTTGCGGCAAGGGCAGCTTTGACGCCTTCTACCAGTTGAGCCTTATTCTCGGGGGTGGCCAAATCCTTGGATGAACTGACTTTCTTCCCAAAGTCCTCAATAACGTCCAGTGTTGCTGAGGCAATTTCATTGACTTTGTTAGATTTGTAAACATCCAAGGCCGGTTGAATTGGAGCTGTTTCCAGCGTAGCTTTTTTAGCTTCTATGGCAGATTCGCTCGTCTTTTTCTCTGCCGGAGAAACGATTTGTTCGGAAATAATCCGGGTTATTTGCTGTTCCAAAAGAGAAACATTGTCAACAGCCTTGACTTTTCCTGTCGCAGAATCTTCTTCCAATTGTATTTTCTGGAATTCAAACTGCTGATCTTCCGCTGCTTTGACAATTGCCTGGAATTTGTCATGGGCAATAATATTCAGCCGGTCAATCGCATCAACTCCGGTACATTCGCCAAACGGCAAACGCAATCCGCGACCAATGGACTGTTCCACCAATATTTTGGAATCAGCCGCTTTAAGCGGAATGATTGTGTAAAGGTTATTGACGTCCCAGCCTTCTTTCAGCATATCGACGTGAATGACAACTTCTGTTGGTTCGTCATATTTTTCGACCCGCAGCAATTTTTCAATCGTTTCATCTTTTTCTGCGCCGCTGGCCTGGGAATCTACTTCAATCACTTTTCCTTTATAACGTCCGTCTTCAAAGTCATCGCTGTCTATTAAGGCCTTAAGTTCCCGCGCATGTTCAATGTTTCGGGCAATAATAAGCGCAAAAGGTTTGACTTTGCGAACATTGTGGTTGGCCGAATAAACTTCCAACTCAGCCTTAATCGTTTCATGGATTTGTAAGCCGTCTTTGATTTTAATTTCATTGATCGCTTCTTCAGTATAACGGTCGGTATCAAAATTGGAACGCCCGACAATGGCCGGTTTCTTCACATATCCGTCACGGATCGCCTCTGCCAATGAATATTCATAAACGATATTCTTAAACCTCTCCCCTCTAGCCCCGGTAGATTTCGGTGTTGCCGTCAACTCCAAGCCTAAAACAGGCTTTAACTCGTTGATAGCTTTCATTCCGGCACTTGCCCGGTACCGGTGTGCTTCGTCCATAACAATGACCAAGTCATCAAGACTGGCCAGATAATCAAAATATGACTGTCCGAGGTATTCCGAAAAAGCACGCACTCTGGGTGTTCCGCGGCTGTCTTTGTCAGAGTTTATTTTTGAAATATTGAAAATATTGATTTTAACCCGGTCTTGATTCGTTTTATCCAGCAAGTCGCCAACTTGCGAATAAGTCTCTCCGGTAATTACCTGTGGCCGGTTCATTGCAAATTCCTGAATGCCTGGAAAAACATATTTCGGAGTATTCGGGGTAAAATCGGCAATAAGTTTATTATAAATCGTCAAGTTTGGAGCCAAGACAAAAAAATTCTTGATTCCTTTTTCCAAATGCAGATAAGCAATAAATGCTCCCATCAGCCGGGTTTTACCGACACCGGTTGCCAGAGCAAAGCAGACAGAAGGAAATTTTCGTTCAAAATCCTCTATCTTAGGCGCAATTTCATGAATGGCTGCCAAGGCTTCCTTGAGGTCGGCATCCGGTTTCAGATCAATCTTTTGTACAATTTGCTCAAGCAAATCAAGGCTTTTCCTTTGCGGTGCCCGCAGAGAAAGAGCGTTGGCAATCATTTTATTGTTTTCGTTCATAGGCTTTCACATCAAATTCAGCTAAATTTAATCAATTTTAACGTGATTATTCTGTTTTTCAAGCAAATTTTACCATTTTCAGGCAATTACTCCCGTTGTGTAACCATCTCATCTACGATTTCTTTAATAAAGTCATATTCCCGCATCAGAAGAATGAGATGATATGCGCTGATTCCCGTGTTTTTCTGGAACCAATTTCGCGAGACATACATGTTGATATCTAAATTATGTGCCACATATTTGTAAATTTGCCGCTTATGGTGATGTCGAAGCAGTTTGGTCAAAAGAGCAGAAAGTTCCTCATTGTTGCCGATAATAAATTTTTCTACACCAAAATAGCACCAGATCTGGTGCTTTTCTTCATTAGACATTGTTACTCCTCTTATTATTATAGAAAGCAACAAACATTATAAAAGGACTGAGTAACCAATGAACAAAGACAAAATACCCGCAGCCATGTATATTCGGATGTCGACGGAGCATCAGAAATACTCTCCGGAAAATCAGGCTGCAGCCATCCGTGAATATGCAGAACGTAATAACTATGAAATTATAAAAACTTATACCGATGGCGGGAAAAGCGGTTTGAATATCGCTGGCCGCGCTGCTTTGCAGCAAATGCTGCAAGACGTCCAAAGCCATCAGGCTGAATATAAAGCCATTCTTGTTTTGGACGTTACCCGCTGGGGACGGTTTCAGGATGCCGATGAGAGTGCATATTACGAGTACATCTGCAAAAGAGCCGGAACGCCGGTAAAATATTGTAATGAGCAGTTTGATAATGACGGCAGTCCTGTCGCGACTATTGTTAAAGGCGTTAAACGGACAATGGCAGCCGAATATAGCCGAGAGCTTTCTTGTAAAGTCTTTGCCGGAAAATGCCGCTTAATCAACCTTGGCTACCGTCAGGGTGGTTTTGCCGGATTCGGGCTGCGGCGTATGCTGGTAAACGAGCATGGCGAACATAAGGGGATTCTTGTCGCCGGGGAACACAAAAGTATTGCCACAGACCGGGTCATTTTAGTTCCCGGGCCGGAAGAAGAGCAAAAAATTGTTCGTTGGATGTATAAAATGTTTACAGAGGAACTGAAAACAGAACAGGAGATCGCCGATATTTTCAACCAACAGGGAGTTCTCACCGACTTAAATCGTACTTGGACTAAGGCAACGGTCAATCAAGTCTTAACCAATGAGAAATATATCGGCAATAATGTTTCCAACCGTATTTCGTTTAAATTAAAGACTAAGCGCGTGGTCAATCCGGAAAGCGAATGGATTCGCAAGGAAGGAGCTTTTGAGGCAATTGTTGATCCGAGCGTCTTTTATATCGCCAAAGGCATCATTAACGCCCGAGCCAGACGTTTCTCCAATGATGAGCTTTTGCAGAAATTAAAGGATTTACAAGCTAAGAAAGGCTATCTGTCTGCCCTTATCATCAACGAAAGCCCCGATATGCCGTCAAGTTCCATCTATTCCAGCCGCTTTGGCAGCCTGGTCCGGGCTTATCAGCTTATCGGTTACGATCCAGAACGGGATTACAGTTTTATTGAAATTAACCGCTTTTTGCGCGGGCTGCATAAAAATATTTTTGAGGAGACGATAGGTAAAATCCAGGAAATCGGCGGGGATGTTAAGATTGATGCCGAAAATGACCTTTTGAATGTCAACGACTATTTTTCGGCATCCATTGTCATTTGCCGGTGTAAGCAACTTCCCAATGACAGTCTCCGTTGGAAAGTCCGTTTTGATACTTCTCTTTTCCCGGATATAACCATTGCCGTGCGCATGTCCGCCGATAATAAAAACGTATTGGACTACTATCTGCTGCCGGCTCTGGATTTTAGGGATCCTAAGCTATTGCTTTCCGAACAAAACAAAGGGGTGCTCGATTCTTACCGTTTCCCGGATTTAAGCCAACTGTTTGAAATGGCTCGTCGCAATTCTATCCGCTATTGGGAGGCTGCCTAATGAATCGCCGTCAAATTCTGGAAAATATCCCAATTGAAAAGATTAACATTCTCAATCCGCGGGAACGTAACCGTAAAATTGCCAATGAAATCAAGAAAAATATTGAAGATGTCGGCCTGAAACGTCCGATTACCGTCTCCCGGAGGTTAGATTTTACGGATGGCAAAGAGTACGATCTGGTCTGCGGTCAAGGGCGTTTAGAGGCTTATATTGCCAATAACCAGACGGAGATTCCGGCAATTATCATTGATGCCGATGAAGAAGAAACCCTGATTATGAGCCTTGTTGAGAACATTGCCCGGTGGAATTATTCCCCGACCGAACTGCTTCAGGGAATTAAACAGCTCAAGGATAAGGGATATTCCTCGGCCGAGATTGCCCGCAAAACAGGCTTTACAGCAGAATATATCAACCAAATCAGCAAGTTGTTGTTTCGAGGGGAAGAACGCTTGATTAACGCCGTCTATACGGATCGTATTCCGCTAAACGTAGCAATTGATATTTCGGATGCCGATGACAAGGATGTTCAGAATGTCTTGCGTGAAGCTTACGAAGCCGGACAGATTCGCGGTAATAAATTAGCTTTTGTAAAGGATTTGATAGAACGGCGAATTAAGAAAGGCAAAAGTATTTATAAGAAAAAGTGCAGTGCCAAGCAGTTGACAGCACAAGATGTTCAGGCTCTTTACGAGCAGGAAATCAAACGGACAAAGCTGATTATTGCCAAGAATGATCGGGTTGAAAATTCACTAATTTTTGTTACCCAGAGCATCAAGAGCCTGCTTGGCAACGAGAATTTTTATAACTTATTGAAAGCGGAAGAATTGGAAAAACTGCCGAAATATTTAGCTGAAAGGTTACAGATTCATGGATAAAAAATTAAATAAGGCCTTTGAACAGGCAATCATCCGTTTAAAACTTTCAGAAATAACCCCTTCAAAAGAGATAAATAAGGATGTATTTGCTTCCCGAAAATATGCCCAGATTGTTTCTTCCGTTCGAGAAATCGGCCTGATTGAAGCGCCAATCGTAACCTTTAGCGATGACGGTTATACGCTTCTGGATGGCCATCTGCGTTTGAATGCACTTAAGGACTTGGATATACAGGAAGTAGATTGCCTTGTTTCTACCGATAATGAAAATTTTACCTACAACAAACATGTCAATCGGCTCTCCAATGTCCAGGAACAGAAAATGATAGAAAAAGCCATCAATCGCGGCGTTTCTATTGAACGTTTGGCAAAAGTTCTGGATATGAAGCCAGAAAACATCCGTCAGAAGAAAAATCTATTGAAAAACATTTGTCCTGAAGTTGTTGAAATGCTTAAAGATAAAATTGTGAGTTCCAAGGTGTTTTATTATTTGGCCAGAATGAAACCGGAGCGCCAGATTGAAGCGACTAAGATTATGGTCGAAAGCAAAACTTTTACTTCATCATTTGCTCGTTCCATCTGGCTTGCTACGTCAGATGAACAGCTTGCTGTTCCCCGGCGGCAGCAGAGGCCGGCTGTAACAGACTTCAGCCATTTTACCAAACTGGAGGAGGAAATTAACCGGCTGCACGGCGAATATGAGGAAATTGAGGAAAATTACGGCCTGAATGTCCTAAATTTTACACTGGTCAAAGGATATGTCAAAACCTTGGTAATGAATCCGCGTGTAAACCGCTATCTCCGAATCAACAACCCTGATATTCTGGAACACCTGGAAAGCATTGTAGATATTGATAATCTTAATCCAGAGGAATGAAGCTATTCAAAATGAGATAAAAAATCCATTTTATCAAAATAATTTTGCTTGAATTTTTCCAGATTAAAATTTGTTTTAGGTGTAAGCACATTTTGTGTATTAATGGCATATTGTTCATAAAGCCAAATCTGTGCATCCGCATAAAAGAATCGATCGATATTATCTTTAATGAATATTTTTTCGTTAATATCTTCATCCAAAAAGAAATATGAAAATGAACCTATTTCTAATAGTTCTGGAGTAATACTCCGATCAATCTGATTTAGCATTTCATGAACGCTGTCACCATAAATTTGTTTTGTAAAATAAAATACCCCAGGATCACTTTTATTCATATTAGTAATTGGGTGTACGTATGTTTCATCACTATGGCATAACGCGTCGTATACTTTCACATCAAATTCATGCAAACATACTAAGAATACGGCTAAATCAGGCGAGAAAAGCTCATGCCCCGAGGCGATTTGCTTTATAAATATAGTCAATCGGTCAAAAACTTGTTCCATTTGCCGCAAAGAAAATTTGAACCAAATGCTGTAAGCAGCAAAGTAACGCTTTATGATGCTTTCTGACGTCTGAAGTACATTATATTTTTTTGCTTCAATTTCTCCGGCTCCATCGCCGTATCTACTATATGAAAATGAGCAGCGGAATACATTATAGATATCAATCAGAAATACTAACTCCCGTTTTTCTTCCTGTATTTTCTTTATAACAGTATCAATTCCGGATCTATCATACAAAAATTCAGCAAATGCTTTTTTATCCGGATGTGGCAATAAAAATGTATTATTTATAAATTTGCGCTTATACCCCTCAAAATTTTCAGTTCCAAATAAACATTTTACAGAACTCTCAAGATGATTTTCATCTATTGCAAGCACAAAAACAAATCCGGACACATCAAAAAAGTGTTTTAATACCTCTAAGGTTCTTACGGCATAATCCGGACTGCAACGATCCAATTCATCAATAATTATAATTATCGGTTTGTCCGAGCTTTTAGCCCATTTAGTTAATGCTTTTTTTAGTTCCTTGAGAGCTTTTTGATATTGCCTAAAATCATCATAGAGTGATTTTGAAGAAAAATGCTTCTTAAATTCTTCTATAATATCAACCTTCAATTTTTTCTGAGATATGCTTTTAATTGCGGTGCCGCATAAGAAAGCAAGCGAATTTTTAGAAAATTTTAAAGTGGAATCTATAATTTTTGTTGGCAGTTTTCTGCCATCCTTTTCATAAATTTCATTTAATTTTGCCAATATTGGCATAAGAGGATCTTCATAAAAATCCATCTCCCAGATATTCATTATGGTTGTCTGTACGCCATCTTTTTCAAGGACGCTCTTTAATTTTTCGCAAAAAAAGGTTTTTCCGGTTCCAAAATCCGCTGAAATTGAATAAACTTTAGAAACACCGCCCTCAATATAGGTGTTTTGCTCAATTAAATGGGCAAAATCAATGACAGATGATTTTATGCCTAATTTATCGTCTTCAAAAATTTTATCATATTCAATAGCTAAATGGTCGTCACTCATAGATTTTTCTCTTAAATTTAATTACAATTCTTGTCCTAACAGCCAGCCAAACACATTCAGGCGTTTAATTCCGTTATTTTCTCCCGAGCCATAATCCATTGACAGCAGAAACTTAGGATAGTTATCGTCAATTGCTTCCAATGGTGCCAGCTCCCGCTGCAAAATTTGAGGTTCAAGAATATTTAAGGCTACTTGGTAATATTCAACCAGTCCGCCACTTTTTCTGGCGACAAAGTCAACCTCTATATTTTTACCGCTTTTAACGAGCTTACCTACAGATACCTCATAACCGCGCCGTATCAGTTCTAAGTAAACGATATTCTCCAGAATATGCCCGGCGTCCATATCCTTGATACCTAATAAAGCCGTTCGTAAACCGATATCTGCGACATAGTATTTGGCATTGCTGTCCAAATACTGTTTTCCTTTAATGTCATACCGCTCACACTTATACAGCAGGAAACTGTCCACCAAACCTTGAATATACGTATCAATGGTTGGAACCGATATTTTGCGCCCGCTGGCTTCCAGGCACTTCGCAATATTACGAACAGATGTCTCACATCCGATATTATCAAACAAATACTTAACCACTGCATCCAGCTTATTGGTATCTGCAATATTAAACCGTTTTACAACATCTTTTTGAATTGTATTTAAATATACGGTATCCAGCAAATAATCACTGATAAGTTGCTTATCATAGACTAAACGTAATGTTTGGGGAAAACCACTCTCTCTGATATAATGTGAATAAATTCCCATCGCAGTAGTTAATCCCAAAATATCTTTTTTAGTGAATGCAAAGTGTTGAGCAAAATCAGGATATGCTCCAAAATATTCCTTAAATGACAAAGGCTGCATTTTGATTTCAACATAACGCCCACCTAGTTGATTGGCCAAATCACTGGAGAACATATAGGCATTTGAACCGGTCAAATATAAATCAATATTGTTCTGCAAACGCAGGGTATTCGCGGCTATTTGCCAATTCCTTAATAACTGTACTTCATCAATAAAGACATAATTCATCTTTTGAGGATTAAGATGTTTTATTATATAATCTAGAAGCTTATCATAACTGGTTAAAAAATTTTCCTGATCATATTCCAAACCAATTTTCTGAGTTTGCATCAGATCTTCAAGATTAATATTGATTATCTGGCTATCATCAGCAATCTTATGAACAACCAGATCAAATTGATAGAGAGAAAACAGCTTCGATTTGCCACAACGTCTAACACCTGTGACGATTTTAATCAAATCCGTCTGGCTCTGCCATTTCTTCAGTTGTTCTATATATTGAGGCCTGCCAACTATTTTTTCTGTTCCTTGTAACATGTTTATTCTCCCGATATTTTGTAAAATTATAATTTATAAAAGCACAAAAATCAAGATAAATATAAAATACATTTCACAAAATACAAAAATATTGTTTTTTGTTAAATATGTTTTAAGTTGTTCGTTATGCCAATAAATATGAATATTCCTAAACATATTTGTATTAATACTGGCTTGGTCATTTAGCATTATTTTCTCTTGTTGATATCTATTTATGTAAATTAATTAGAAGATTTTTAAATATTTTATTAGTATACTTAAATTAGAAGTAATGAATAAAGGTGACTAATGAGTGCAACAGCTTCTAAGATTATAACTTTTTTAAAAACTCATGCTAAAGATTTTACTGACAATAAAAGATGTTTTATTATTGTTACGCATATTGTTTCTAATAGCATAGATTTTTTAGAGGTCTTGGCTTCTAAAGGAAGAATAGCTGGAGTCATTGCTAAACCTAATTCTGTTGATCGTGCTGCATTTTCTAAAATGAGAGCAAAAAGAATTCCCTTTATTAATGTAGCAAGGGATGATCTACGATTAGAAGACACGGTCAAACAGAAAATTATTCCCTTAGTTAAAGAGGATGAGAAATTAATAATTATTGATACCGGAGGTTATTTTGCTCCATCATTAGAGGTACTGAATTCATATTCTTGTATTACTGGAATTGTTGAAGATACAGAAAATGGCTTTCAAAAATATGAAAAAGCGCTACATACCCTTTCTAAAAATAATATTCCAATCGTTTCAATAGCCCGTAGCTATGCCAAAGATTTTGAAGATTATTTAGTTGGCCGTTTTATTGCTAAAGCAACGATTGATAAGATACACGAAAAATTTTTAATGAATCTTACTCCTCAAATCGGAATAATTGGGTTTGGCGAAGTCGGACGAGGAAGTGCTTTTTATCTGCGAGAAGATAAAAAACTAAAAGTTAGTATATATGATAAAAATATAGAAGTTAGAAAGCTTGCAAAAATAAGTAATTTTGTGGTCATATCAAAACGAAAATTACTTGAAACTTCAGATATATTAATTTGTGCTACAGGAAATAAGTCTATAACCGATAAAGATTTAAGGTATATTAAAAAGGGATGTATTATATCGTCATGCACATCCAAAGATGATGAGTTTGATCTCTCAACGGAGGTTTCGGAGCTTAATGATATCATTTTTTTAAATGGCGGAAATGCAATAAATTTTACATATCCGGAAAAATGTACTCAGATGTTATTTCCATATATTTATCTTACATTTTCGGCTTTAATTACATGTATTGTAAAATTGGATAGGAAAGAGATAAAGGCTTCGAATCAGATAAAAACTTTATCTCATCGTGAAGAAAAAAGTTTAATTTCTCGCTTTTTTAATGAAATACAAAGTAACAATGATAATGATTGTTTTGTAAACAAAATAAAATCTACTAATTTATGGAGGCGTTTAGAATGCAAGAACACGATATCATAAATATGACATATAAATTTGCAGAGGAATATCATGCCTCAGATAATTCTGGACATGATTTTGAACATATAAAACGCGTCTACGCAAACGTAAATAAGTTGCTTGAAAGTGAGAAAAATGCAAATAACTTTATTGCTAAGATGAGTGCTTTGTTACATGATGTGGATGATCACAAATTAAATACGGATGGTAAAAATACAGAAAGGTTTTTACGTAAGATCGGACTTGAAAATAAAATAATAGATCAAATACTCGAAACGATAGGTGCTATTAGTTTTTCCCAAAGCGGGTGCAATCCTAATTTTAAAACATTAGAAATGAAGTTGTTATCAGATGCCGATAAATTAGATGCCATGGGGGCTATCGGAATTTGCAGGGCTATTTGTTTTGGAAATTCGCGGCAGCAACCTTTGTTTAATAGTAAGGAATTTCCCTGTGCTGAAAATAATAAAAAACATGTTATAAATCATTTTTTTGAAAAACTTTTACAACTAAAAAAAGCCATGCAGACAGAAGTTGGCAAAAAAGAAGCAGACAACAGACATCAGTTTATGATCAGTTTTTTATATCAGTTTTTTGAAGAACAAAAACAAGATGATTGGAAAGAATATTTGAAAAATTATCTGGATAATTTCTGATTATAAAAGAAGTTATGTAAATGAGCCGTAGTAGCAGTGTCAATTTTCGATATTTGCTTTGCCATTTCTTGAGCATTCAGATTATCAGTGTTGAGAAATAATGTTTGAAAATTTGTTTTTGTGAGAAAAAAATCTTTATTTTTATTATTGAATTTTTCATCCAGATAGAATTCCGGCATATCAAAATCTCCTCGGTCATAACATCTTTGTCTACGAGTATCACCATTTACATCCAAATAGACAACCAAGTCAGGTTGTATAACCTGGCTCATGATTTCTTTATCCGCTAAAAATCTGCTGCAATCATCACCGTTCATCGCATATTCATAAGCAAATAATGTTAAAAAGGATCTATCCAGAACAATATTTGATGATTTATTAAGATATGTATCTTTTCTTCTCTTTTCTATTTTAAGTAATAACCCCAATGCATTCTCGCCAGCATTATGAAGATTATCTAGCTGCTGCTGTTCCGCCGGAGTAATAAAATCCATGTATTCGGGAACCATAAGATAAGAATATTTTGTCAATTCTTTTGCGAGAGACGTTTTTCCGCCACATATACCGCCTTCTAATGCAATAATCATATTTCACTCCAACATTTTTAATAATGTTAATACATGTTCTGCACTGTCGACACAAAAGCTTGTTCCCCCTAATTTTTTGAATATTTCACAGTTTCTTTTTGAATTGTCGAGCAAAACAGATTTTTTGATATCTGAATTACTATCGGATAGCGCTTTTGTGAATAAAGATTCTTCAATAGAGTCATCTTTTAATTTTCCATAGTCGGCAGAATTATAAATTTTATCAAAATGTTGTTTTAACTTTAATCTGGGTTCGGTAAAACGAGTAAAACTGTCCATATTATCTGTAATTAAAAAGACGTTGTTGTTTTTTCTGCACTTATCTATAGCCATTAAGATTTCTGATTTTACAATCATTGTTTCGCAGTCATTCACAAATATCTCAAAAATATCTTCATAATTCAATCCGCGATTTTCGCTAATAAAATGACAAACTTGTTCAGAAGTTAAGTTTCCCCGCATCCAATCTTCAACAATATTTCCATTATCTCGAAACAAGAATGGCTCAAATTTTTGTTTGAATGCATCTGGAGCACTTCTCCAAAAATAATCAAAACATATAGTTCCGTCAAAATCGATAAAGATATTTTGCTTTTTCATATTGTTTTCCTAAAAATCTTATATATAATAAGCTTAACTATATAGTACAGGATTACAGATGCAAGATATTTTTTTATCTCCACACTATGATGATATTGCATTTTCTTTGAGCTCATTTTTTCATAAGAATGATATTATAATCAATATTTTTACGGAATCCAATTACATAGAAAATAAAAATATGAATTTATCAATGTCTGTGTCCGAATTAAGAGAAAAAGAAGAGCAAGATTTTATATCAAAAAATAGCCTGAAATATATTAAACTTGGGTTTCAGGACCGGAGTTTAATAGGTGCACCCTTTTCTTTTTTTCATACTATTAAGGAAAATGCAGAATTAGAAAGGGTTTTAATTGATAATTTAATGAATTTAAGAACTTTTGATAACCAACATGTTTATTGCCCATTAGGTATAGGCAAACATTATAACCACTTGGAAACATTTGACGTCATATATAAAAATTATTCCCACCTAGCTAAATTCTTTAAAATAATATTTTACGCAGATATTCCTTATATATATTATAAAAATAACTATCAAAATAGAATGAAATATCTGCATGAATTCTTTCAGCAATATGGCTTGACAGCTAAAATTATTAAATTGAATAAGGAAGAAGTTGTCCAAAAAGTTAATAATTTAAAATTATACAAGAGCCAATTTGCCTATTTAAACGATAATTTTATTCAAGAAAAAATTGGCGGTGTTCAAAAAGATTTTAAAGAGATAATCTTTTCTTAATAATTGTAATAAATTCACTCCCAATATTTCGAATAAACTTTTTACTGCCTTGCAACGCTTGTTCATGGAGCTTTGTATAAAAGTTTATGTTATTGCATTTGGTTATAGCTTTTTTCCAGATATTTACATCCAAATTATCCAATAAAATTCCGGATCCATTTAAGGCTTCAGCAATTCCCCCTCTGTTATGTGCAATAACAGGGATTCCTCTAATAGATGCTTCAACAATAACTCTGCCAAAGGCTTCTTCAACAATAGAAGGCACTATCAATAACTTAGTTTCATTCCAAATATTGTTCATATCCATTTGAAGCGGGTAATATGTAATATTGGAAGACATATGATTACAAAAATCCTCATTTTTATACCATCCTTCGACGGCTATAAACTGTTCATGAGGCATTCCCTTTGCTAATTTTAAAACAAAATCGGAACCTTTTTCTTTTACAGGATTTATAAATGTAATTTTCTTTCCAAAATTAACACATGTTTTCTCAGGATTAAAACAAGGGTAGAAAACAATATTAGGTATATCATACCATTTACTGGACAAATTTTTGATAAATTCAGACGTGCTGAATAAAATATCCGGTTTTCCTTCGGCTACAGCCATTCCTTCTTTATTGGCAGAGTGTAGCCAGCCAATAGTGAATGGAATATATCTTTTCGCAATTTGAGTTAATTCGTCAGAGTCTTCCATAGATAGAATGGCCGCTGTAATTTGTTTATTATACTCGTTTAATAAATTTTTCAGCTGTTTATTAAAATCATGCTGATGAAACAAGTAACATTCTATTCCTGAATATGTATAGGTAATTTTTTCATTTGAACAAGTGATATTTTTTATAGCTGGCATATCATTCAAAAGTTTCATGTATAGAGCCTGTCTTTCTTCAGCCGGAAAAGTTGGATTTTCTATACTACCAACAAATAGAACTCTGTGTTTCATCTTTGTTAAGTTTTGAGCCAGAAAATTGTGAGTAATTTCTGCTCCACCTAAAAACAGCGGAGGCGTAGGTCGTTTTGTGATAAAAATAAAAAACATTGCAACCTCATAAATTCTAATATAAACCTTATGGTATACAGAAGGAGTTAAAAGATGGTGAAAAATATTTATGTTGTTTGCCCCACCTATAGAAAGAGACATGAAAATTCTTTCAGAGAAATAGGAATTCTGTTTCTGATTGAAAGAGTTTTGCATCAAAATAACATTCGCCTTTGTATAGTTGATTCTAGTTCTAAACCCCTCAGTATTTTTGAGAACAAGCCGGCAATCAATAACAATATTATTTATTTACATGCACCAAGCAAGAAGGAGATGGTTGAAAAATATTCCAGTATTGTTCCCAAAGCGGTTGACTTTTGTATAACGAAAGAACACAAAAATTTTGCTTCTGAACTAGAACGAGTTTCTTCGTGGAGTAATTTTATTCCGTGGGATAAAGATTTTCCTAGCCATGGTACATTGAAAAGCCACTTTTTACAAAAACGCCCATCAATAGGGATGAAACGTAATATAGCAATCGCGGCTCTTGATGAAATATTTAATGATGGAGATGTGATATGTTATGCAGATGATGATGATTTTAGGACCGCTCAGTATTTCAATGATATGGCTTCTTTTTTGCGGGATAACGATTTTATTAGAATTTCAAAATGGCTGACATGCTGCTTTGATTCTGATCCTAATAATCCAATATGTGGTATTCATAATATTTCATTTAAACAAGATATAAATGGCTATTTTAGCTTACAAAAAAGAAAAAGCGATACTCTTTTTAATTCAAAAAATATTAATTTTTGCGGATTCTCTGTAGAGGAACATTATTCAAAAATTAAAAATTTAGCTTTTTCTCCAATTTCATATGACGGGGCGGTGCATGTCTTTTCCACACAGTTATGGCGAAAATCGGTAGAAGCATTTGGTGGAATTCTGCCAGTCAGTTTGGGGGAGGATACTTGTTTTTTTAAGAGTTGCCAAAATTATTTTGGAAAAAATTTTAAATACGATTTGATTAATAATAAAAAACTTAATTTTTTAAGAGGTTCTGGCAACAATGCGTCTCTTATCCAATGGACTGATAACATTTCGATTGACGCTATGCCCCAATGGGCATCACAAACAATTAGAAATGTTTTTGCTCTTTTAAAATTTCCTGAAAAACTACACCAATTGGAATACAAAATATCATGTAGTATTTAAGTAACAATTTTGCTGTAAGCCGCAGTTTTCCTGCATCGCGGATTCCTGACGGCGTATTCCGGCTTTTTACATTCAGGAAAGTATGGTAATGGCGCCGTCATGCGCACCTCCCGGCATCGGGGATACCAAGCCATTTTTTATCGCTGCTGCCGGTCTGTCCGATACGGCAAATCTGTCCGGAAGCCAACAGCCGTTTGGCCGTATTGCGGATAAAGTCGCGGGAAGCTTCCTGCAGTTCAAACGGCAGTTTCTCGCGGTTTTCGTAAAGCCCGGAGATCCCCGAAATTGCAAACGGCGTTCCGGCATTCTCTGCTTCGCCGATAGCTTCAACCAGCAGCTTGTCAAATTCTTCTGTCGACAGGGTTTTCGGCACAATCTTGACCGGCACTTCTTCCAATACGGCTCTGGCTTTGCTGCGTATGTAGTTGCGCACCGTCCGGTCGGCTCCAAAGTTTGCTTTAACCACCGCGCCTTTGAAACAGGCATTCGGACGGTATTCCTGGTCCAGTTCGGCAAAAATCTTTTTTTCTTCAGCGGTATTTGCCCAAAAGGCAATCGCAAACCGCACTCCGTCCACGATTGCGGTTGTGCCGCGAATGGCGTCGCGGGCTTCCTGCGGTGTCGTGATTCCGTCGTTTTTGCGAATATGGTGGGCAACAATAACCGCGGCATTGGTTGCGGTCGCCAGCGCGGCCAACTGTCCGGTAATATAGCTTGCCGCCCGCGGATCAGCGTTCAGATCCAATCCGGCAAACGAGGCCAGTGGGTCAAACACCACCAGCGCCAAGTCAGAAATGGCTTCAAGCTGCGTTTTGATACTTTCAAATTCTTCGGTCAGGCAGAATTCATCGCTGCCGCGGCATTTTCGGGCAATTGCAAACGGCCCGCCCGCATTCGGCAGCGGGATGATATGGAGTTTGGCCGGATCAATCCGTCCGTTCAGCCCGCCTGGCATCAGCTTGTAAATCCGGCGGTGAATTTCGTCGGCAGTGTCCTCTCCGGCAAAGATGACCGCGCTGCCGGTAGCCGTTACCGGGTTACCGAAGGCCTTAAGGCTCATTCCTGTCTTATCCTGACAGATTTTGAGCGCCAAATCCAATAACAGCATACCTTTGCCGGTGTCTCCCATTGCCGAGAGCAGCCCGACCACGCCGCGCGGAATTGTGTTTTTGACCACAAATTGCAGTTCCGGCGGCTCGGTAGCGAACATTTCTCCGGTAAAATCAGCGATTTTCAAGTGTCCTCTTGCTTCCGTCTTTACTGGCACTTCATAAATTCTCGCTTTGGTAAGATGTCCGGCAATGTCAAATTTCTCCGCCACCGCATCTGCCGCATCCCATTTGGCAGGCTTATCTGGCGTCGGCGGGGTAATTTTGAGAGAAGACACCGGCAGCTTTAGCAGAGCTTCAGCCACATTGTCGGCATATTTCCGCCCCGGTTCGTCATTGTCCGGCCAGAGTATGACGTCTTTTCCTTTGAGCGGCGAGAGATCCGTTTTTTCAATCCGGGTATTGGCACCGCCCATCAGCGTCGTCGCTGCAAATCCGGCGGCGGCCAGCGCGTCGGCGCATTTTTCGCCTTCAACTAAGATGATTACATTGTTTTTAAGAAGCTGCGGCAGGCGGTAAAGCGGCCGCGGGGATGGAAATTCGGTCTTGCCGTTTGCCGCATTCCAGGGCAGAAACTCTTTGCTGCCGTCTGCATATTCGTAGCGATAAATATAACATATTATATCGCCGTCTGCATTGAGATAAACATGCCGCCGATCCGGGCTGCCGCGTTTTTCCTTGGTTCCGGGGACTTCACAACCACTGATGCCGTAATATCCGGCAATGTCCTTGAGAATATTGCCAAAACCGGAGATACCGCGGTTGCGTCCCCACAGAGAGAAAACGTCGCCGCCCTCGGCCGTGGCAAAATCGTACCACAGGCCGCGCTTAGCACCGGAAAGGCAGATTTTCAGGCTGTCACCGGGTGTGCCACCAATATCTCCGATTTCAAAATATCCTTTGCGGCCGCGTCCTTTCGGGTACCATTGCGGCAGCCAGATTTCCAAATCCTGCAGAACTCTTTTTTTCAAGAGTCCGCTGTCATAATAAAACTGCATCGGCTTATCCCCCTCGATAAACTTTAGCGTTCGCGGATTTTAAGGTTATATTTCTTTAGCAGTTTCAGAACCTGATCAATGCTTTTCGGCCCAAAACCGGGAATATAGAGCAAATCTCGTTTTGAGCGTTTCAGTAAATCCGCAACGGTAATAATTTTGTTTTCCGCCAACCGATTAACAGCAACTTTGCCTAATTCGGCAAAAGAGGACAACGGCCGCTCATGCAGGTTTTCAATATCAGTCATTGGCAGTTTCCCTTTGGGTCAGAGTAATGACCGCACATCCAGGGCGGATGTTTCCGGCAGCGTTCAGGCTTTTACGGGCTTCATCGCTGAGCGAACAATACTTTTTCTCTGAAATCGTATAGTCGATGTCCATGTAGTCTTCCGGGTTGCCGCCATTGGCTGCAATGCGTTTGGCATATTCCTTAAGCTTGTCCTTTTGCCATTCCAGCACCATCGGCCGGTCTTCCGTAATTTCCAGCCCGTCTTCCTGCAAACGGATTTCGCCAAACGTGCGGCCAAGTTCCCGCCGTTTGGCATCGAGTCGGTCACGATATTTCAGCATCAACGCGCCATTCAGCCACTTGCGTACATTATCCGCCAGCGCAATCAGGGTTTCCACTTCCTTTTGCATCTCAGCCAGTTCTGCCGCGGGTAGTTCAGCCAGATCGCCGATCGGCTTTGAGGCTATTTCATAAATAATGTTTGTCGGTTGCATCATAAGCTCCATAGTTGTTAGAAGTTACAATGCCATTCTTAATGTTTCTGCCGTTTTCCACGATGTAGGGAGCAGTAAAGCTGTTGCCCCACCGCAGATTTCTTAGTTCATTGCAGTTATATATTATAAAATTTTTTAATAAATGTTGATAATCTTGACTAATCTAAGGTCATATTTAAAATTAGTCGAAAAGTTTTTGTGCGTTTCAATCAAAAACTTTCTAAAAATGCAAAGTTTTTGCGTATTTTAATTAAAAACTATTATGCTGGCGGGATTACAAATATCCAACCGGAATGATATTAACATCACCAGTCAGTGGCAAATGCGTCTGTGCCATACAGACAACAGCACCGGTTCCTCTTTTTTGTTTAAGCGTTTCAATAACGTTAAAAGCTTTGATGTCTCCTTTGTCCGGATTGCTTTTTTTCTTAATCTCTACCGGATACAGCGTGCCGTTTTCATGGAGTAACACGTCAATTTCCCGTTTTTCTTTATCTCGGTAATAGTAAATATCCGGCTGCTTGCCGTTATGCCAATAGCTTTTGATGATTTCAGAAACAACATAAGTCTCAAACATATTTCCGCTCATTGCGCCGCTTTCCAAAACTTCAGGCGTTTTCCAGCCGGTCAGATAACAGGCCAGCCCCGTGTCCATAAAATAGACTTTCGGTGTTTTAATAAAACGGTTGCCAATATTGTTATAATAAGGACGCAGAATATAAACAAGCCCGGAAGCCTGCAAAATAGAAAGCCAGGACTTTATTGTCGGTTGTGAAACGCCGACATCGTTTGCCAGTTCGCTGTAATTCAGCATCTCTCCGGTTCTGGCCGCCAGCGCTCGCATAAATTTCACAAAATCAAGCTCATTGCCCACCGCGCTTAGCGCTTTAATATCGCGTTCAATATAGGTCTGCATATAAGATTCGTAAAAGACTGCCCAATAATCGCTGTCTGCCGGATAAAGCTTCGGATATGAACCTTTCCAAATCAGTTCGTAAATTTTTAACAAATCTGTTTCAGCCGCATTCTGTACTTTGGCTTTGATGTATTCTTCCGTCGGCAGAAAGGGCGGAACGTCCGGATGCCCGTTTTTTTCGTCCTGTGACAAGCCTTCCAGTTGCAAAATACCGACCCGTCCGGCCAAACTTTCAGAAACGTTTTTCATCAGATGAAACTGTTGCGAACCGGTCAGCCAATACATTCCGTTCTTTTTTTCCTTGTCCACGCTGGCCTTGATGTAAGGGAACAGCTCCGGAGCATACTGAATCTCATCAATTAGCACCGGTGCGGGATAACGCTGCAGAAACAATGTCGGATCATTTTTAGCCAACTCTCTGTTTTCCAGTGTATCTAAGGAAACATAAGTCCTGGGTTGTTTTTCGCAGTTTTGCAAAACCGTCGTTTTGCCGACCTGACGTGGCCCGGTTACCAGCACTACCGGAAAAAACTTGTTGGCTCTCTCAATGCTTTTTTCTATAGTTCTTTTAATATACATAGCAAACTCCGACTAATACAAGGTATTATTTTAGATTAGTCGGAATTTTGCAAAAGTCAAGGTTTATTAATATTAAAGAATTCTGCCTTTTCCTTACTCCAAATACAGGCGGTATAATCCCTGTTTATTGCTTTTAATCAGTTCCATCCATTCTTTGTGCGGGCGGAAAACATCACCAAGACGATAACTGGTGGATCCTGCATTTTTTAACAAGGTTTTACCATAAATCCAAATCCGCCCGTCTTTTGCGGCATCATACAATTGTTTAATAATTTTCGACTGTACAAAGCCATAAACATAGCTCTTTCCATGGTAGCTGAATTTTGTATATCCGTTCGGCAGTTCTTCAATGAAAAAGTCATCAATATTATGACGGATATCAGCACTTTTAACTTTAGCTTTCTTATCAAAAAATCCCAGCTCTTTTTCTAAACGGAGCTTATCTTTACAAAGTATTAGCACATCATCGATTGTCAGTTCTGCTGCTTTCCCGAGGCGGATAAAGCGCTGTCCGTCATTCGGGCAGTCCAGCCGGTTGACTTCCGCGTTTTTATAGATAATCAGCCGCCGCACGTCTTCCTTCATCAGCGGCAGCAACCCGCCGGTTTTGCAGGTTTCAACTGGCAACTCGTAGGCCAAACCGTTGTTTTCGGCTCTCTCAAAGCAGATGCCGTCCATCTCCGGCAGGTTTACCCAAAAGCGGCAAATTCCGTTTTCTGCCAGATATAAAGCGTCATGCAAGCAAAAATCCCACCGCTCTGTAAGTTCTGTCAATGTATAGTATTCTTTTTCCATTTTCAAACCTCATAGTCACAGATTTCATGTTCATAATAAATACAAAGAATTCCAAATGGCAGTTGGATATTGTCCGCTTTGAAGATAAAAATACGTATGGGATAGATTTGTTAAAACACTTAAGTAAAACAATAAATTAGAAAAGCTAACGAAATATCCGTAACAAAAAATATCTGTTTCCGTCTGAAAGATATACGGAGAGTAAAAAAATAAGAATAAAAAATCCCGACATCTATCGGGATTGACAAAACAGAATATGAAATTCAAACAGTAAATTGTAATTGCAACTCCGGTTGAACAGGAACAACATGTTTAAATGGTAATTTCAAACGATAATAACCGCGCCGGTCAGAAAAAACAAGTTCCCGCCAACCATGATTTCCTCGAAATAATGCTGCAACACGCAGACTCTCAGAACCAGCCCTGTTTAATAGCTCTTTACCGTGAACCCAAGGCATTTCTGTCCGGCTTGCCGCATATAAAAGAGAGATAATCCGAGCCTGCATCGCACCGAACTGATAACGCCTGTTGTCGTAATACACTTCGCGAAAATCCCCGGAATGTCTAAAAATATTAATAAACAGCCCTTTCTGGCACATGCCGTTATTTATTTCAAAACAGCGTTTTTCAGTTCTGGTTACCACCAAATCGGCATAAGAAAGCATAATTCCTTTATTTTCAATAATGTCAGAAATTTTTTTGTGAAATCGATATTTTGTGTGATAAACCGGTACAGCATCAGTTCCGGCTCTCATAATTCGATAAACGTCGATAGGCAATAAAGGTTGAGGAGAAAAGACAATGCTTTTCTCTTCTGTTTCATTATTTTTAAATTCCATATAATCATTATTTTGTTCAATTTCAGCCATAATCGCTGCTGGCCGAACACTGATTTCGAGAATACCATTTTCCCCGTAATAAAGTAAATCATCTCTTGAAACAGCCCAAATATCGCTAATTTCCTGAAGGCTAAAATACTCTTTTGTTAAAAAATTCATAAAAACCTCCCAGTTACTCAACCTAAAATAGAAGTTATAAACATTTACGATTTTAATGTCTTTTTTTATTATTTACAAATAAAAAATAAGCCCACATATTTTTCATTGTGAGCTTTTCTATATGAGATTATTTTAATTTAGATACAAATCTCATCCCGCTTATTCTACGGCATAATAAATACTTTCGCCATTCTTGCCTTTTTCAAGGAAAACAGCCAGTTTCTTTTCTTTTTTAAGCTGACTAATCACACCCCGGATTGATTTTTCTTCCCAGCCTGTCATTTCCCTCATATCATCTAAACGGGCCTTATTGTACAACATTTTAAGAATCATGGCTTTTTTACTAAGTTTTTTTGTTGGGACTAATGAGACATTAAGCTTTTCTTCCGAGTTTAGTACGATATCATTTGCCGTTTCCGTTTTGATGAACTGCCCAACATCAGTTTTATATTCAGGATTGAGTTCCCTTATTCCGGTTACGCTGTTTATGCACAACACACCGAATTTCAGCAGCTTGCCAATCATTTCATCAGCAATCGTCTGATTGCGGATATGGTTCAGATGCTCAAGAGCATCTGTTCCGGGATTAGCTTTCAATGCTTCAACCAATTTTTTCTGTGCTGTAGTCAATTTGATATCCATAATTTTTCTCCTTTGTGTGTTATGGTTAATTTCTTTCCAACCAAGGGTTCTGTTGCTTACAAACACACAAAGCCGGAAACATTTTCACAAGTCCAGCCTAAAGTGAAATAAAATGCATTTTTTTATAACTTAACAAACTGTTTTCCCGTCATTTCATCTCTCCCGTGTTTTTCCCCGCATCGGCAATTTCATTTTTTTGTGCAACCGTTGATTCGCTAAACCAGAGTTTAACAAATGGAGTTTGCTGTTATGGACACCTTGCCCAATCCCCAACCGGAAAATCTTATCGTTGTCACCAGTCTGCTCACGCTTGCCTTTCATCGCCATCTGTCCAAGAAAGAAGGGACAACAGGCAACAAAAGACTGGAACTAATTTCAAATGTAAGCACAACTGACACCGACGCCAACAACCATGGAGATACAAATAATGACTAGCGTATTACAAGAGGTGTTAGAGGTCAACAAAATGCCCATCGAAGCACTTCGCAAAAAATATAAAGAATTGTTTAATGCCGAAGCACCGCTGACCGCAAGTCGCCGCCAGCTGATTCCCAAGATAACCTATCAGCTTCAGGTTCTGACTTTCGGCGGTATTAGTCCTGGCGTACAACGCATGATAGATAACCTAAATCAGGGAAAAACGCCGGTTTATGCCCAACGCAAAAATCGCATCACTCTGCCGGCCGGTACGCTGATTGTCAAGGAATATCGTGGAGAAACCTACAAAATTAAAGTCACCGACGAAGATTTCGTCCTGAACGGCATCCATTACAGCTCGCTGGCAAAAATTGCCCGTTTTATTACCGGCGGCACCAACTGGAACGTCCAGCGCTTCTTCAAACTCTCGGAGACTGCACAATGACCGAAAAAATAATCAATTGCGCCGTTTATACCCGTAAATCTACCGAAGAAGGCTTGGAACAGGATTTCAATTCTTTGGATAACCAGTACGAATTCTGTACCAATTATCTCAAATCCCTTAATGATCCGGCTTTGCAACTGCTGCCCGCTCGTTATGACGACGGCGGCTATTCCGGAGGCTCGCTCAATCGCCCGGCACTCCAGCGGTTGCTTGCCGATATTCAGTGCGGTCTGGTTAACCGAGTTATCATTTATAAAATTGACCGTCTCACCCGTGAAATTCGCGATTTTTTCAAATTGCTTGACGTTTTCGAAAAATATAACGTTGAATTCGTTTCGGTCAAGGAAAACCAATATTACAATACCACCACCGCCATCGGGCGCTTAATGGTCAATATGTTTCTGGTCTTTGCTCAGTTTGAACGCGAAAATGCCGGAGACCGCATCCGTGACAAGATCGCCACGTCCAAGGCCAAAGGCATGTGGATGGGAGGGTGTCCGCCGTATGGTTATGATATCGGTGACCGCTGTCTGGTCATTAACAAAACGGAAGCGCAAAATGTTCGTTTCATTTACCAAACTTTTTGCAATACTCATTCTCTGGCAGATACGACAGATGCCCTCAATTCCGGCGGCATCCGTACCAAACGCTATACCACCCGGCAAGGGCGGACTTTCGGCGGCCGCAAGTTTTCGGTCAAAACCGTCCAGCGCATTTTACAAAATCCGTTGTATAAAGGCATGGTTGCCCACCGCGGCAAACAATATCCCGGTCAGCATGCCGCCATTATCGACGCGGCACAGTTTGACATGGTTCAGGCTGTTTTTGCCGCCCACAAGGAGAAACGTGAAACCAGACGCCCTAAAATGCCATCTTCCGGCGGTGAACGAGAAACCGCGGCCTTAACCGGTCTTATTTTCTGCGGTTGTTGCGGTTCTGCCATGACGCCGAGTTACTGTTGCAAGGGAGACATCCGCTATCATTACTATCGCTGCTACCGCCGCGCCAGCAAATTGGAAGACAAATGCCCCATCAATCAGATTCGCACCGGCGAAATTGACCGCGTGGTTATGGAACAGGTGCTTGCCATCCTCAAAAGCAGGGACTTTTTCGTACAATACATTTCTCATCATCACGAATTTGACGTTTCCACCGCTTTTGCACTTTTTAACAGCCTTGACGATGTCTGGAACAGTCTGTTTGAAACCGAAAAACGCCGCATTCTTCGTGAACTGCTGGCCAAAGTTACCATTTACAAGGACAAAATCGTCCTTGATGTCAAGAAAGCCGGGCTGGCCGGCGTCTTTGCCGAACTCTCGCAAAATAACCGGCTCGCCGAAGTAGAATATAAAGAAAACGAAACGTTTCAAATCTCTGTTGCCTACCGGGCGACGCGCCTGGCCAACGGTGCAAAAATCATCGTTCCGGTCACCGCCAAGGAAGAAAGCCGCTTCAACGGATCACTCCGGCTGGCTCGGCAAATAGCCAAAGGTTTCGCTTGGCGAAAAATGATGGAGTCCGGTTTGTCGCTTCAGGAACTCACGGCATCTGCCAAAACAAATGAACGTGATATTCGCTTTGCCATGCGCCTTTCGATGATTGATCCGGCAATCGTTGAGTCCGTCTTATCGGGAAAATCTCCGGAATTCTTAACTTATGCTTTTATGAAAAAACATCCCATACCGCTTCTCTGGTCTGACCAGCGCAAGCTCTATGGCTTTGAAGAAAGGAAACAACAATGAACAATACCAATCAATCTGCCCGCCGCCGTTTTGATGCCGATTTTGCTGTCAGTGCCAGAATTCGGCAAATGCGTAATCTGCTTGGACGCTCGCAAATGGATGTTGCCGCTGCCCTCGGACTCACGTTTCAGCAACTTCAAAAATATGAGAAAGCACAAAACCGAATATCTGCCGGTCGGCTTCACCAGCTTGCCGTTGAATATTCCTGCCCGGTAGCGTGGTTCTTTGGCAATTACGATAATTCCGGTGCCACACCGTTGACCGATGAAGAGCTTGATTTTCTGCGTCTGCTGCGTTCCTGCAGCGTTGAAGGGCGGCAGATTGTTTTCAAACTGCTTGAAACCTACCGTTCTCCGGCTTTGCTCAAGCAAACCAATGCCGCCTTGGCCGAAACCAGATAGCCGCTTTGCTACGTAAACGGGGCGTACGGACAAACAAGCGTACAATAATACGCCGAAACAAAATTTTCTTTTCCGCCGCCCCGAAAAGCCGTCTGTTGTCTGCAAAATTCGTTTTCATAAATATTTTGCAAAATAAAACAAGTAAAAACAATATGTTAATTGCAAATAAAGACTGGACTAATCCGAAACATTAAGCAAAAACAAACATATCAGGCGGGCGGCGCGGTGTCGCTCCCAAGTTTTAGAAAGGAAAATAAAATGGCTAAAAAATCTATTATCGAAAACCTGATTAAGTATGAATTAAACCACTTGACTGACATTCTTAATGCCTTGTTGGAGCTGAATTTGATTGATGCGTCATATCTAAGTGAAAGCACGGCTTGGTGCTGGTATGAAAATGAGCCGTCCGAGGCGGAAAAAATAATGGTTCTGGAAAAAATAGGCTATGACCTCAGCATTCTGAATCTGGAAAAATAATCGCTGCGGCTCCGGTGTTTTGCCGCCGGAGCTGCTCCACCGCTTTTTGTAAAGGAATAAAATTATGGAAATCAAAACTTCTCGGCATCCGCTGATTAATACGCTGATCCACACCTGTCTTGTCCGCAAACCAAGCTCTCTGCGGGAAGTTGAAGAATTTAGCCGCCACATTCTAAATCGCACAGCCGTTCTCATAACCGAAGTCTGGAAGCTGACCGCTGCTGAATACAGCGACTTCGGCAATTCCTGTCTGAGAAGCCGTCCGGAATTTTGCGGCAAGGGTGGTTATACCCAATATCAGGGAGAGCCTGTGCTGTCTGTCATTGCTCTTTGTTGCGAAGACAAGCCGACCCTGCTGATTGATCCGGAAGGCTACGATTATGCGCGTTATATCGGTTTGCTGGAAAAATTTAATCTTTAAGGGCGATTCTGCCGCCCTGTATTCTAAAAATAAAGCAAAAACAATGCGTTAATTACAAATAAAGACTGGATAATACCGAAACATTAAGCAAAAACAACAAGCACAGGGGGCGATGCGGTGTCGCACCGAAATTTAAAAAGGAAAATCAAAATGTTAACTGGAAAAGATAAATTAACCGTTATACAATCCAACCTCGCTGCCATTGAGATGCTTGCTCAAAAGGTCATTGAACAGGTTCGCCATGCGGCAGAACCTGCTCCGGAAGACTATGATGACAGCCATCGTTATACCCACCTTGTTGGCGGGCTTGGCAATCTGTCCGATTTGACTGCCAACCTCAACAGTCTGGCTCAGGCAACTGACGCTATCTACAAACTCAAATAATTGTCAATCTTTTCCGGGGCTTCGGCCCCGGAACCTGCCGGGAGAATAAAATGCTTACTTCAGAACAACGATTACGTCCGGCAACAAACTCCGGCTTCGTCGCGTCGCCGAGCCGCAAACCGATGCCAGGCCGGTTGTTTTTCAAATGGTCTGGCAGTCTTTGCGCACGACCTATCATTTTGCCAATCTCTATCACTATCCGTCCGCGTCGTTCGGCTCCCCGCGTTATACGGCAGAGCTTCTTGACGAAGCGGGAACGGTGTCCGCTTCCATACCGTTGCAAAGTTTCACGGCGCGCAATGCCGCGCTAGAAGTGGTAGAGACTAAAATCTGCTTTTAATTTTGTTGTCCCTAGGTCTCCTATATTTGTCCAATTTCGGGGGAACAGTTCACTCAGCCGTGTTTTTTTCTAAATGGCAAACGCCTGCCGCATCGGTCAAAATCCGCCCACACCGCGAAACATTTATCAAAAGTGTACAATAATACGCTTTGATGATATATTTCTCCAAAAAAGCCGCCGGCCATTTTGGGCAGGCGGTTGTTTCGTTTAGCTACGAAACCAGTCTTTAATATCTTTCCATGCTCCCTCGACAACCGGGGTTTCAAAGTCGTTTTCTCTGCTGTACAACCGTGCTTTGCCCTCGTCGCATTCATGTCCTGATTTCGGAATAATGCAATAAATAACATCACCGCTTTCAATATCGCTGATTCTGAAATCGTCGTAAAGGCTGCCGTTGAGGGGGCAGTTGTTTTTAAACCAGACGTAAGTTTTGTCTGTGTCAATCTTTTGACTGTCCGCAATCTGGTTTAACTTTTGCAGCAGGCTATATCCTTTGTTTACCAGGCTGCTGTCTTTACAGAACCAGTCATACCAGAAACCACGGATCTTTTCAGCGCTACCTATTCTGTCTTTGTCATATTCGCCGTTGCGGTAGGCTTTAATTGTTTCACGTATGCTTTCACGTTTTAACATTGTCTTTTCCTTTCGTTTGTTGTGGGCGACGCCATCGCCGCCGCTAAACAAACAAAGCCGGAAACAATTTCATAAGTCCAGCTAAAAAGTGAAATAAAATCAATAAATTAGCTAATAAATAACTGGACATTTTCGAAACGTTAAGCAAAACTCCAAGCATAGGGAACGACATGGTGTCGTTTCGGATTCAGAAAGGAAAATCAAATGACTAAGATAAAAAAAGACATGTTCATTAAGATATTTTACAATGATATTGACACGCTGACAAATATTCTGTTGGTCGAAAAGCTGATTGAAGATGGCCCAATATTCAACCATTCCCGTGCCATGGACTGGGTAGGTGAGGCCTCGGATGCCGAAAAGCTCCGAATTCTGAAAAAAATGGGCTATGACACCAGTGTATTAAACGCCTAAGCCCATGATAAAAGCCCTGATTTTGAACTATTCTCCGGAATTAGAACAATTCAGTTCAGGGCTTTTCCGTTACTTGTTACTATAGATTTTTGCATATTTTAAAATCGTCTATCAGATAAAAATAATTTTTGTTTATTGAAAATATCCCAACCTCTTGTACAAATTAGAAATTATTTATATTTTTCCATCATTAATAAGTTTTTCTTTTATCTGTTCAAGAAATGGCTCCATTCTACGATATGCTTTTCGGCTCAATTCTAACTCATAATTAATGCCTTTTCTTCTCTCTGCAATAATATGAATACCGTTTCTATATGAATATATCTCAATTATCTCGGAAGTTAAATCAATATCTTTTCCATCGTTATTAATAAATTTGTGAATCAATCCCAATTTTTCTGCTGTTCGGCATTTATCATCAAATCTAATTTTAGCTTCCTCTTTTTTCTTTTTTGCATAATAAAAAGGAACAATTTCTTTACCATCATGCGATAATGCATTTTGCAATATATTTAGTTTATCTTGAGGAATTGATATTTTTATCGGGATTGTGTGATGAGTTAGAGCGTCAAATTCTTCGGTGTCTGAATAGTAGGTATTTAATACGTTTTCTATTACAGCTTCATATATTGATGCATAGGCAAGTATTTGATTACGCACTTCAAAAGTTAAATTTTCTTCATTTGCTTCAATTCCTTCATAAAGTTTATATGCAAACCTAATCGCCTTAAACTCCATAATAATCCGATTTTTTAATTCCATATCCTGAATAAAAGAAAATTTATTTTCGTACCATGAATCTGGTGCTAAATGATTTGTACAATACTGTTGTATTTCATTTTTGAGTTTTTCTGAAAAAGCCATGGAATTTCCTCTCTATTGCAACCAATAGTTTTCTATTTGATTTATCGAAATCTTATCATAATCCAGAAATCGGTCAATATATAATCGCAATTAAATATAGGGATTTTTGATGCAAAAGTTCGAGAATTACCGGATTTTTAGACGACCGATAAGCGGTTTTTACTCACGAACCGATTTTAACCATTTTACCCTCAAAGCCAATAAAACCGATGTAGGGATACTGTCTAAGGTGTCCCTACATAACGTAGACTTTTTGCCCATTTAGACCGAAATTTAGCCTTTTAAGGCGGGACTCCTTAGACTAAAATCCCGTCTTTCAATCTCTCAAATCCCCTGATTTCCTAAGTCTTAGCGCACAAAAAAATCTCTGCATTTCTGCAGAGATTTTCTTAAATGGTGAGCCAGACTCTAGGAAAATCGCTCAAAATTCGGTCATCAATATCAACTTTTTCTTGAGCCATCGTTCTGAAGTGTTGGCAATGAAAGAACAAGTCCAAATGATAAGAGGAATGCTTGCTGCGTAATCCGATTTTCCGCTAAAATTCACTAGGTAAAAATCCCTTTTTATAAGTCAAATAATCCATAATTCTCCATTTTAATAACTTAGCTTAAAAATTCTCCAAGCTATTTAATTGAAAATTCAACACATTTGTATTTTATGTCATAATGTGGCAGAACTACACATTTTTAAAGGTTTTTTGAAAATATTTTAGTTGATTCTTAATACTTGTATTTGTAATCTGAGCAATAGTTAGCTGATAGTAACGTGCAATGGAATATATAAAGATGGCAAAAGATTTTAATTTTTTGGTTTATAATACGCCAGATAAAGACATTAAGGTCAATGCTGTCATTAAAGACGACACTATTTGGCTGACACAAAAGTCTATGGCAGAGTTGTTTGGTGTGCAAACACCAGCAATCAGTAAACATCTAAAGAACATCTTTGAAGAAGGTGAATTAGAAGAAAAAGTGGTTATTTCCAAAATGGAAACAACCACTCAACATGGTGCTATTGCTGACAAAACACAAACAACAGAAACAAACTTTTATAATTTGGATGCCATTATTTCTGTAGGTTATCGTGTCAATTCTCTTCAAGCTACACATTTTAGAATTTGGGCAACAAAAGTCTTAAAAGAGTATATCCAAAAAGGATTTGTATTGGATGATGAAAGACTAAAACAAGGCAAAACCGCTTTTGGAAAAGATTATTTTCGTGAATTATTGGAAAGAGTTCGCTCCATCAGGGCATCAGAACGCCGTATCTATCAGCAAATCACAGATATTTTTGCGGAATGTTCTATTGATTACGATAAAGATAGCCAAATCACGCAAGATTTTTACGCCACCGTGCAAAATAAATTTCATTATGCCATTACAGGACAAACCGCTGCCGAAATTGTTTATACTAAAGCAGACCATAAAAAAGAACATATGGGTTTAACAACTTGGAAACATTCACCGGAAGGTAGAATACTGAAATCTGATGTATCCATTGCTAAAAATTATTTGCCGGAAAAAGAAATCAAACGTTTGGAACGAGCTGTATCCGGTTACTTTGATTACATAGAAGACCTGATAGAAAGAGAAAACACTTTTACAATGCAGGAGTTTGCTGCGAGTGTGAACGAATTTTTATCCTTCCGTAAATATGATATTTTACCTGATGGAAATAAAGGCAAAATTTCACAAAAACAAGCCAAAAACAAAGCCGAAGCGGAATATGATGTGTTTAATAAAACTCAACAAATAGAGTCTGACTTTGACAAGGAAGTTAAAAAGCTATTAGAACAAGAGAAAAAAACTGATGATTGAGAAACAATTAATTGAAATAGTTAATGATAAAATCGTAATTGATGCTGGCACAGATTGGATTGCTATTCTGGCACTTTGCTTCACTATCATTAGCACCATAGGAATATTGTTATGGCAAAATTATTTACGCAAACAAGATGAAAAACAAAGGATAAAGCAGCAAAACAAAGAGGATGAAATTAAAAAATGGAACGCTTTATATCCGCATAGATTAAAATTTTATACTGATTTTTATGATACTTTATTTAGATTTCTTACATATTGTAAAATGCACCAGATGCAAGCTAAAATAGAAGAATTGCAAGAATATTGTTCTCTTTTTAATAAATTTGCAGAAGATGCTAAAGTATTATTCAATGAGGATATTCAAAGCCGAGTTCATCTTGTTTATGACACTTTGTATAGTTTTCTAAATGATAAATTTATTCAACATATTGGAAATACAAATATTCCTTCGTCACTTTGCGATGAAGAAAATTTTGAAGATTGTATATTAAAGAGAATAAATCAAATGCAACAAGATATCAAAGACTTAAAATTGGATACAGATTTGCGTAAACAATTTGAAAAAATATTAACGATGAAAAATAAAGAAGCATTATAAAGTATCTTGTTATTAATGGAGATAAAATATGATAAATGATATTTTAACAAAAACGGATAGTGTTTTTTGGAAATCATTGTTGAATAATATTGAAAAGTCAAAGAATCCGTTTACCCCGATACAAGAAGCATTCTTAAATTCATTAGAGGCTATAAAATTAAAATATAGTTCAAAAACATATCAAAAAGATGACTTTGTGGAGATTAATCTGTATTATAGACATAAACTAGATACAGTAGAAACTATAGATTATATTGAAATTAAGGATTCAGGTATAGGTTTTGATACTGATAATCTTACGAGATTTGTCCAATATTCTAATGATTCAAAAAGTTTTAATAACAAGGGGACAGGACGATATCAATTACTGCATTTTTTTAAATTTATAGATGTATATAGTTATTATAAAGCAAAAGAGTTTACCAATTTTGTAAGTTTTAGATTTTCTAGTGAATTTTATAACACAAAATTTATAGGAAATATTGTAGAGAATTCAACGGAAAATGAGGATACAGGAACAACAATTAAAATCTATCCATTTGAGGATGATAAAACGTATGATTTCTTAAATACAGATACAATATATAATGAAGTCATAAAAGAAAATATATTAGAATTTAATTTACATACGAACATACCAACGATACACATACATAAATATTTGGATGGTCAAGAAGTAAAGAGTAACGAGAAAATAATTACAAAACAAGATATTCCTACTGTAGATAGTAAAATACCTATGACTATCCATTATGGCAATATAGATAATATAAATAAAAAGTTTCAAAAAAATTCAGATACAGAAGAATTTTTATTAAATGTAATAATATCCAAAGACGATTTCTTAAAAAAGAATGAAGTTAATTTAACAAGCAAAAATATGCTAATAAAAGAAATACCTTTTGAAGCATTCAATCCTAAAGACACAATTGATGGTCAAAGATATCTAATTCTAATTAGTTCAAATATGCTTGATAATCCTACCATTAATAGTAATTCTAGGGATAATTTTAAAGGACTAATAGATAAAAAAACTTTAAATAAATTGTTAGAAAACAATACCCAATATGCTTTTGATGACAAGTATATTTTGATAGATGATATTGCTAATGAAACGGCAACAGAATTAAAGAAAAAGTACCCAGAGATTATAAAAAAGGAAACAGAGTTTCAAAATGTTATAGCAGAATTAAAAGAAAAATTTTTACTAGATGACAACGATTTTAAGAATGTTCATCTTTCTATTGGAACAACGAAAAAAGAAATACTAACAAAAGTATATAAGAGTCAAGCTACTATAAATGCAGAACTTGATAATAAGTTAGACGATGCAATGGTACAATTGGAAAACCTTGACACTACTACTGAAGAATATGAAAAAGCTCTTCAAAACATTATTGATGACTACAATAAATCAATTCCTGCAAAAAATAAAAACCAATTGAACAAATATGTAGTAAGAAGGAGGTTGGTACTTGAATTATTTAGAAAGATTCTTGATTATGGAACCAATGTACAAAGATTAATCAAAGATAGTAAGAAATCGGGTAAGAATGATAAATTGAGAGATAAAAGTGAACACCTATTACATAATCTTATATTTAAAAGAGGTTCTGTTGATACGAAAAATAGTGATTTATGGCTGATTGATGATGAATATATGTATTTTAGTGGAGTTTCCGAGCAAAAATTAGAAGATTTAGAAATAAATGGCAACAAAGTTTTTAATGAAGGAATAGATGAGAAATATAAAGAACTATTAGGTAGTAGAGGGCAACAAAGAGCAGATATTTTGTTATTTCCAGAAGAAGGAAAATGCATAATATTAGAATTAAAAGCACCTAATAAAAAAATTAAGGAATATGTTGGTCAAGCCGAGATTTATGCAATGATATTAGCCAATTACGTAAAACCTGAATTCAAATTACAAAATTTTTATATATATTTGTTTTCAAATAATATTAATTATCTGGATATTCCTCAAGGAATGAGATTTGAAAGGATGATGAATTTAAATTCTTATTATTCACCAACATCAGAAATAAAGGACTTAGAGGGAAGTCATACAATTGCTTGGGCATATAAAGAAATAATTTCTTATGATGATTTATATAAAAGAGCATCTATGAGAAATAAAAAATTTATTGATATTCTTGAGAATACAAGCAAAGAGAGTACCAATAAAATAAAAGAAGAAATATCTAAACTCTAACTATAGCATTCCTTAACATACCTATGCAAAGTGTTCCAGTCACAGCCGAGGAGACGGGCGATTTCGGCTTTAGATACATGTTTATCAAGCAATTCTTTGATTTTGTTGTGCTTTTTCTTCAATTTGCGATAAGTGCTGCCACGAGGGCGACCGATGTGTTTCCCTTCGGCTTTAACACGTTTTAGGGACTCTCTGGTGCGGTCGGATATAAGTTGGCGTTCTATTTCACTGGCAAGAGAAAAAGCAAAAGCCAACACTTTGCTTTGAATATCAGCTCCAAGCCGGTAATTTTCTTTCAACGTCCAGATTTGGCATTCTTTTTCAAGACATTGCTGCAAAATTCCCATAACTTCAAGAAGATTTCGCCCCAAACGACTTAATTCGGTCGCAATCAAAATATCATCTTTTTTGAGTTTTTTAAGCAAACTGCCGAGTTTTCGTTCATTAAGAGGTTTTCGGGAAGATATGGTTTCTTCCACCCATTTATCAATCGTTATGCCGTTATTTTCGGCAAAAGTGCTGATTTCATGGGTCTGGTTTTCTAAATGCTGCTGCTCTGTGCTGACTCTGATATATCCGTAAATCATTGTTAATCCTTTTATTTTGTAGTTATTTATCGGATTTAACAATAACGGATATATAAAACAAATACTGAAATAAACCCACCGTTTTATTTCAGTATCAAAATTTGCCTTTTTATAACATTAAAATATAAAACCATTATTAACAAGTAGCCTTAGAAATTCAAGATTTTTAATACATCTCTCCACGATTATTTTTGAAAATCAATTTTTTATCATCAAAACCGGTGGGTTTTGATGAATGCGGCAGTTAAGCTAGATGAAGACATTGATATCTTGGAACAAAACATCCAAGATATCAGTCCGTTTTTGCTTAAAATACTGCTACAAGACAAGACTACGGGGAATTTTATACGCTTTGCTTGTGATGAATACTTGAAATATGGCGAAGCGTATGCTGCAGATAAAGAAATCAGACCGGAACTGATTATCGGCAACAATACCAAAATAATCCAACCACGTACGGCTAAAAGCAAAGATGAACAAATCAACCGCACCAGAAAAGCGGCAGAAGTCTTTACACCATCGTGGATTTGTAACGAAATGAATAACCATTGTGATGAACAGTGGTTTGGTCGCCCGAATGTTTTTAATACACAAAATGGGCATTTCTGGATAGTTAATAATGAAAAGATAACATTTCCCGAGGATGGCAAAAGTAAACGTGCCGGATGGATGAAATATGTTGATTCCAAACGTTTGGAAATAACTTGCGGTGAAGCTCCGTATTTAGTTAGCCGCTATGATACGACAACAGGCGAGTTTTTACCGATTGAAAAGCGTATTGGAATTTTAGACCGCAAACTCCGTGTGGTTAATGAAAATACGAACAATGAAACAGATTGGTTTAAGTGGGCAAAACGAGCCTTTGAGAGCACTTATGGTTATGAATATCAGGGAGATAATCTGCTTTTAGCAAGAGAAAACTTGCTTTGGACATTTAGTGATTATTACGAGCAACGTTTTGATAAAGAACCGACATTAATCCAGAAAAAGCAAATAGCCAATGTTATAGCATGGAATTTATGGCAGATGGACGGTTTGACCGACACTGTGCCGTTTGCGACCACTGAAGATAGCGAGAAGCAATTAGAGCTTTTTATTGATTTACCGAAGATTTATACCCCAATACTCTGCAAAATCAAAGACTGGCGGAGCGATAAAGTTTTTTATTTCCGAGACCTAAAGAAAGGAACCAAAAATGAAGTTTGATTATGTTATAGGTAATCCACCGTATCAGGCAGATAATAAAGATAATAACAGACAAAGCCCTGTGTATCATCTTTTTATGGAAGAAGCATTTAAAATTTCAGAGATAGTAGAATTGATTACGCCTGCAAGATTTTTATTTGATGCAGGACAAACACCAAGTGTTTGGAATAAAAAGATGCTTAACGATAAACATTATAAGGTGTTATTCTATGAAAAAGATGGAACAAAAATATTTCCAAATCATGATATTAAAGGTGGAATAGTTATTTCTATGAGGAATACCCAAAAGGAATATGGTATAATAGGAGCATTCACTACATCAAAAGAATTAAATTCAATAATGAAAAAAGTTAATATAGATGCAGAAAAATCAATTTGTAGTGTTTGTTTTCCTAAAAGTAATTACGGTTTTACAGAAGATTTATATAAAGATTATCCTGCTTTGAAATCTCGTCTAACGAAAGGTAATGAATACATTATAGATGCTGATATCTTTAAGAAAATGCCAGAAATATTTGAAAATAGTAATAAAGATATTGATTTAATTTGTGTCTATGGACGAGAAAATAATACAAGAGTTAATAAGCCGATAAAATCAAAATATATTAAAGATAATACAAATTTGAACAAATATAAATTGTTTGTTACTGGTGCAAATGGTTCTGGTTCATTTGGAGAGGTCTTAAGCAGCCCTTTTGTAGCTTGTCCTAAAGAAATACACACACAAACATATATGAGTATAGGATGCTTTAATACCAAAAAAGAAGCGGAATCTTGCTTGAAGTATATAAAAACAAAATTTGCACGATGCATGCTTTCTATTTTGAAAGTTACTCAAAATAATCCAAGAAACACGTGGGCTAAAATTCCTCTCCAAGATTTTACATCAAAATCTGATATAGACTGGTCTAAATCTATACACGAGATTGATTTGCAACTCTATAAGAAATATGGTCTTGATGCCAACGAAATCAAATTTATTGAAACACATGTAAAGGAGATGGCATAATGGCAGCAATCAATATTAAGACCGCAAAGCAAATTGAACCAAAATGCTATGCCTATACAACTCCTGAAATCAAACGTCATGATGGTTGGACTAAAATCGGTTATACCGAGCAAGATGATGTCAAAAAGCGTATTGCTCAACAAACCCAAACTGCTGATATTAAATTCAATCTTGAATGGGAAAAGCGAGCCATTTATGAGGATGGTTCGGGAGATGCGTTTAAGGATAAAGATTTTCACGCTTATTTGAGCAAAAAAGAATATGAAAAAATGCCGAATACAGAGTGGTTTCATATTCTGCCGAATAAATCTCTTGAAGAATTTTTGTATTTTCGCAGTCATCGTGGTATTTTGGAATCTTATGGCGCATTGCCATATCAATTAAGACAAGAACAAAATCAAGCTGTTCAACAAACCAAAGACTATTTTTCCTTGCATTCAAAGGAAGAACCGGAGTTTTTATGGAATGCCAAGCCTCGTTTTGGTAAAACTCTTTCAACTTATGAACTCTGCAAAACGCTTGATGCCAGAAAGATATTGATTGTAACCAATCATCCGGCAATCGCAACATCTTGGTATGATGACTATGTAAAATTTTTAGGAACACAGTCCGGATATTACTTTGTAAGCCAAGTAGATACATTAAAAGAGCGTAAATATGTGCTTTCTCGTGAGCAATATGTGAGTGTTCGTGATAAACTTAAGGGATTTATAGAGTTTGTATCCTTGCAGGATATGAAGGGGTCAATCTATTTTGGTGGTAGTTTTGATAAACTGAAAGAAGTTGCCGAGCTTGAGTGGGATATTCTGGTAATTGATGAAGCCCATGAAGGCGTTGATACTTATAAGACGGATGTGGCTTTTGACCACATTAAACGCAAATATACCCTTCATTTATCCGGCACACCGTTTAAGGCTTTAGCAAACGATAAATTTCGTCAAACTGAAATTTATAACTGGACATACGCCGATGAGCAAAAAGCAAAGCGTGAATGGGACAGTAGCAGCGAAGAAGAAAATCCATACGCAACGCTGCCGCAACTGAATTTATACACCTATCAGATGTCCGAGATTATCAGAGACAAATTAAAGCAAGGTGCGGATTTTGATAATGATGGCGAAACAGAAGAATATGCTTTTGATTTGAACGAATTTTTTGCCACTCAAGCCAATGGTAGTTTTAAGTATGATGCCGATGTAGATAAGTTTTTAGAAGCATTAACAACATTGCCGAAGTTTCCGTTTTCTACCGATGAATTGCGCCAAGAATTAAAGCATACATTTTGGCTTTTGAACCGTGTAGATAGTGCCAAAGCATTGGCAAGAAAACTAAAAGAGCATCCTATTTTTGCGGACTATGAGATTGTTTTGGTTGCCGGTGACGGTAAATTGGATGATGATACCGAGAATAAGAAGGCTTTTGATAAGGTTGTTAAAGCCATTAAGGAAAATGAGAAAACTATAACGATTTCGGTCGGACAATTAACAACCGGTGTTACTGTTCCTGAATGGACTGCGGTTTTAATGTTAAGCAATGTTAAAAGTCCTGCACTTTATATGCAGGCTGCATTTCGGGCACAAAACCCATGCCTATTTAATATAGACGGAACCTTATACCGCAAAGAAAATGCTTATGTGTTTGATTTTGACCCAGCAAGAACTTTGGATATTTTTGAGCAATTTGCCAATGATTTAAGCTCTGATACAACTCGTGGCAAGGGCGATATGGACACGAGAAAACGTCATGTTCGTGAGCTAATAAACTTCTTCCCTGTATATGGCGAAGATGACGATGGCGAAATGATAACACTTGATGCGGAAAAAGTGCTTTCTATACCACGTAAGATTCACGCTGTAGAGGTGGTTAGACGTGGATTTATGAGCAACTTCTTGTTCCAAAATATTAGTAATATCTTTAGTGCACCACAGGAAGTTGTTGATATTATAAAGCAATTTGAACCGATAAAAGAACCTGTTCCAGTAACAAAGAATACAAAAGATGACTTATCTATCAATAAAGAAGGTGAAGTTGAGTTATCTCAAAAGACTATTGATATCGGCGTTGAAGATGTATTCGGTGAAAAGATTTATGCTGTGGTTGATGGATTACAAGAAACCATAGAGGATATTCAAAAGAAACCAACCGACATAAAGAAGGATACAACCTTTGAAGCCCTAAAAGAACAATTTAAGGAAACGGTTGCCGAGCCTTTAATTTCTACAGCCAAAGAGCATTATGGCAAAGATATGACCGCCAGCACGCAAAAAGCCGTAGAAAGAAAAATAACGGCAGAAAGCGAGACGGTAATTGCCAAGCATTATGGTGATTTCAAAATTCAACACAATACCATTGAATTGGAGCGCCAAAAGGAAATAGAACAAGCAACAGCCGAACATAAGCCAGAGAAAATTGCTCAAATCAACAAAGTCTATGATAAGAAGCAGGAAGAAAACAAAAAGAGCTTTGTTGAGAGTATGCAGGAAAAGGCAGAAAAATTGGTTAAAACCGCAGGACAAACGATTGTTGAAGCGGTTGAAACGGATAAGAAAACCAAAGAAAAAAATGCCATTGAAACATCTGTTCGTGACCATTTGCGTGGATTTTCAAGAACAATCCCGTCATTTTTAATGGCTTATGGTGATGATGATACAACTTTGGAAAACTTTGATGAGATTATACCAGACGAGGTTTTCAAAGATGTTACAAGTATCAGCCTTGATGAATTTAGATTTTTGCGTGATGGTGGCGACTATACAGACGAGGAAACAGGAGAAACAAAACATTTTGACGGACATTTGTTTGACCCAGTCGTCTTTAATGACTCAGTTAAAGAGTTCTTGCGTTTGAAAAGAAAGTTAGCTAACTACTTTGATGAAAGTAGCACGGAAGATATCTTTGACTATATTCCGCCACAAAAAACAAACCAAATCTATACTCCGAAAAAAGTTGTTATAGAAATGGTTGATAATCTGGAAAAAGAGTGTCCGGAATGCTTTGAAGACAGTGATAAAACTTTCATTGATTTGTATATGAAGTCTGGTCTTTATATTACAGAGATTGTGAAACGGTTATTCAGAAGCAAAGCATTGAAACGAGAGTTTCCTAATGAAAATGAAAGATTAAAACACATTTTTGCTAATCAAGTCTATGGCTTGGCACCAACAGAAATCATATATCGCATTGCAAAAGCCTATATTTTGGGCTTTGATGAAGATATTGAAATCAAAAAGCACCATTTACGGCAGTTTGATACACTTCCATCAATCCAAAGAGGAACCTTGGAACACGACTTGGATGAAGTGTTTGAATAAGGTTTAACATAGAAGAAATGATAGCAATGAGTTTCGGTTGTATGTCTTCAGCAATAGAGCTTAAGTATAACGGCTTTGATTTAAGCAGCGGAATAGTCTTAAAATATGGCGAGTATGCACTATGTTGGCGACAAATTAACGAAGACTACTATGAATATTATATTCCGACAGTTTATTATACGCCTGAAGGAATAGTCACTGAAGAAGATGACTTTGATGATTTTGACCTTTCTGACGAACCGGAAGATGTTAAGGAAATAAGCCACCATTAAGCCGCTTGCATTGTCTGTGCTTGCTTAATCATCATATCAATCTGCTCTTTGGTGCAGCCTTGGGCGGTGAAGATGTTTTCCAGTTGCTTAACTCTTAATTTTGCTTGGAAAAGGTTGCTCTGTAGGCTTGTATTTTCTCTTTCCAGTGTCTCTATACGGATTTTAGCCAATTTAAGCTCATGGGCAGAATATTGAGCTTCTCTTTCATAATATTCCTTATCATCTCTCAAGGATTTCTTATCAATATTATTCATATTCTCAATAATTGGTGCAAATTCTTTACCGGTATAGACCATATGGCGGCGTCCTTGCTTATCATAGCCTAGTTGTAAATATTCCAACTTAACCAGTTTAGCAATGGCTTTCCTAACAGTATCAGGCTGAACGTCAATACATTTGGCAATGTTTTTATTATCTCCGAAGAATGTCGGATGTTTTGGATTTTTAGTGCGATAGATAACTAATTGTATGATTAATCTTTCCGTAACAGATAGTTCTGCTTTACTTCTACTCATATTGTTTCCTTTAATAAATTCCTGTAATTATTTATCAGAGAAAATGCGATTTTGGCACGCTTATCCGCTCGTTGGCATCTATATCCGGATTTTTGAGGTTTTTGGCACGTATATCCGCTTTCAGTGGCATTTATATCCGGTTTGGGCGGCACGTATATCCGGTTTTGAAAATCCAAAACCCTTGTGAAATAAGGGCTAAAGGGTAATTTTTTGCTCCTAAAATATAATATAATAGAAAGAAAATATATATTTTAATAGAGCAATTTTTGTCTGGAATTAAAATAGAAACCAAAGTAATTTCCTGATGAATTTATAATAACAAATAGAACAATAGATTCGCAAAATTAATATTGTCACTTTAATGACGAAAATAATATTGACGACAAATGACTCGTATAAAAATTGAGGTTCAATTTAACTGATAACAAAATCAAACGGAAAATGGAAATTCAGTGGGGAGTGGTGCTTTTTGTGGTGCGGATATAATAAAAAGCAGCATACGGGGATATGCTGCCGTTTTGATGAAATTTATATTGAAACAATACGAGCAGAAATCTGCTACACATATATTTATCTTGATTTTATCGTTATTTGCCCTCAAAAAATTATCTTTTTCCTTTTTCTCCAAACCGAAATCAGCAAATTGCTCCTGATAAATATTTTTGTGAGGGGAACTCACGAAATTTAATATTTTAACAATAGGAGAAAGAATATGCTCAAAACTTATAATAAAGAAAATAACACCTATAGTCGTTACTTCCACGTTTCAGAAATAGAAACTGCATTAGAGAAAATGAAGCAAATCAGCAGTCGTGTGGAACATAGACCTTTTGACGAGATTCCTAATAGAAACCAAATAGAAGATTACCACGTAATTATTGATGATGCCAATAGCTTGGAAAGGATGTTTGCCGACAATCCTGCTTTCAAATTGGAACACCCGATGGATATTATGAGAAGAACCATATTATTAGTGGCTTGCGGTATGAGTGAAGACACCGAAGGAATTGAATACCTTATTAACAAAGGTGCCGAAATTAACCGAAATGACTTGATGGGCGAAAATGCTTTAATGTATGTTATTCAGAACCCCAATATGCCAACAGAAGAAAAACTTAAAGCCGTTCAATTACTGATAGACCACGGAATTGATGTAAATTGGCTTAATAGCCGTTTTGAAACAGCTTTGATGATGGCATTAAACCAGATAGAAATTGAAGTTGCCGAAGTCTTAATAGACAATGGTGGAATTGTTTATCAACCACCCAAAAGACCTAAAGAACAAAATACCGAAAAAGAAAATAAAGAATAACTCCTGACATATGTTCAACCAAACCGCTGCAAGTAATTGTGGCGGTTTAATTTTTATGTTGAAAAAATTTTTTCCATGACATAAAAGACTAATAAAAAGGAAAATACTATGATAATACGATATGGTATAAAATGTAAAACTTGTGGAAAAGTTTATACTTTAAGAATAGGAATGGGGTATGAACGGGAAGAATTGTTTACCTTTCCTTGTGAAGATTGTGGACAAGAAATACAAATAAAACTTATATTATTTCCTGAAAAACATAGTTGGAAAATACAAACAGTATCTAATTCAGAAGAGACTGATACAGAAGGAAAAATTATAAACTTAGATGCTTTATGTCCCATCTTAAGCGAAAATAAAAATTCAGATATGTACTTTGGTAGATTAGCTTTTTTACGTAACATGGCTGAACAATTTGATTTTTCAAAAATAGATGCTTCACATCTTTCGGATAATACGTATCCAATTACATATAAAGAAGAATGGGAAGAATTGAGAAAGGCTTGGGAATTGGAAGATAGACAGCCTAATATATCACAGAAAATATTAAAAAATTTTTCTCTATACCAAGAAGAACCCTTAGAAAGTGTTAATGACTTTATATACCGCTTTTTATCCAAATATTTAGGAAAGGAATGGAACCTTTATTATGAGGGTATTCTTAAATTTGTTTCAAATACACTATATAAAGATATTATAAATTCACAAAACTTCCTAGAAGAATTTACGCATAGTTTGTTTAATACTCATAAAAAACTTGTATTAGAAATATGCAAAAATTATTTCAATAATTTTGATTACTTTAATCCTGTCCATTTACATTACAGAGTAGGAATTAAGGTTCCTATTGATGCAAATATAACATCTAATGGTTTTAATAAAATTAAAAAATTTTATGGTGATTCATACGAGACGTTATCAAAGCTCATATTATTTGTTGCATATGTAAATAATTTATATCAAGGCAGAGCGCATGATACCTTTGAAAAATTAACACTAAAAAAGTATAAGGAGTTAGATAATTCATCAAAATATAATTGTTTTTCCCAGCAAGTTCCATTAAATTATTTTGCTGATGGATTGGATAATAATATTAGAAATGCTTCTCATCATTTAAGTATATCTTATAATGATAAAGATGATACAATTACACTTGGAACAGGAAAAAGTGGAGAAAACAAAAAAAATATAACATATACTGAATACGTTCAAAATTGTGATTTTATATTCTGTAAAATAATAATGCTATTTTTAATAGAGATAGTTATTTTTGATAAGTATACACGAGATGATTAAATTTTTTCCCGAATCAACCTGTTGAATTTAAAAGAAAATGTCCTGAAAACAACCAGTTACCGGAATTTTTTATCAAAATAATGCTTGACATGTGGATTCGGGCATGTTTAAATCAAATCGTAAACAGGAAGTGCCGTTGAGGCATTTCTACCAAAAGTGAATTTATAAACCAACTTGTCCCACTTTAAGCGGACTAAAAGGAGATTAAAGATGACTAACCCTCAAGCTGAATTGCGTCAGCAGTTAATGAACGCATTGTATCATGACGATTTTTCAACAGTTGATAATCTATTAAAGCAAGGCGTAAATGTAAATTTACCATACAATCACAATGGTTGGACACCATTTATGTGGGTTTGTAAGGAACATTTCAATCCTGAAATCATCGGAAAGTTTTTGATTTGTGGCGGTAAGGTTGATAAGACAAACAACCACGGCAAAACACCTCTGCACATTATGGCAGCACATCGCAGCTCTTTTGAGTGTTTGCAGATTTTGTTAGCCCACGGAGCCAATCCGAATGCTCAAGATGAAAATGGCAACACTGCACTTCATATTGCAGCCGCCCATCCGCAAGCCGATATTCGTATGGATGTTGTATGGAATTTGTTTCTTAAGACCGATGATACTATTCGCAATAATGACGGCAAGACCGCCTATGACCTTGCTAAAGAAAATCCAAACTTTACCGGTGAAGAAGTTCTAAAGATTATGAAGGAGAGCTGCGATGAGTAATATTTCAGAAATAGCTCTTCAGAACGACAACTTCCGCAAGCATTTATCGCAAGGAACGCTCGTTTTAACCCAAGGTATTCGTAGCAATACAAAAGAAGACCTTGAAGCAATCATAACCAAAGTAAGAACCTTTGATACCTTTGATGAAAATAATGACCCGTATGGGGAAAGGGATTTCGGAGCTTTTGACTATAAAGGCAAAAAGATATTTTGGAAGATTGATTACTATGACCAAGAGTTTTTGTATCTCTCACCGGACGTGAGCAATCCGAGACTAACCAATAAAGTAATGACGGTAATGTATGCGGAGGAATACTAATGAAATATGATGTTTTAGCCACACCGGACTTGGAAGAACTTTGTAAATGGGTAAATGAGAAGCTCAAACAAGGATGGCAATTACAAGGTGGAATAGCCACAATGGTGCATCCGCCAAGATACACAGTATTTTACCAAGCAATCGTGAAACCAACCAAATAAAAGCAACCGAGAGATTGCGGACTTTATTTTCCTTTCAACCGCAATCTCTCAAAGGAGACAGACAATGACCAACGGCGAATTTGTAGATGACAAGAAGATTAAAGACATTCTGACCTATATTAAATCTATGAAACATTCGGAACAAATAAGGATGATGTTCCTTTGCAGCCTTAATGGACTTCGCTCCATAAACTTTGCCTATTTGCAAGTGAAAGATTGTTATACTGAGCAATTAAAACCAAAGGATGTGATTAACCTTGATTATGACAAGAATAAAGGTAAACATAGCTGCTCATACTTCTTAAATAGTCAGATGAAGAAGGAATTTGCCGACTATTTGAAGTATTTGCAAAATAAATGGGAAGACAGTCTAACACCTGAAACATATCTCTTTACATCTCAAAAGCTCAACAAACCTTATAACCGAGTAAGTATCAGCCGCTTGTTCAGTTCAATTTATAAGAAATTTGGGATTAAAGGAGCAAGCCATTTAGGTAGGCACTTGTTTGTAAGTAAGTTGGTCAATGCAGGCGTTAATATCTGCCTGGTTCAAAAGTTAGCCAACCATAGAAACATCGGAACAACCCAGCATTATTTCAATTACAATGAAAAGATGCTCGCCAATGCCGTGGAGAATACAAAGATTTAAGATGAAAACAGTTGATAGAGTTTGGTTTTTAAGCCATTGCGAATGGATTTATAATAATCGGCACAGGTTGGAGAGCAGACCTTGTGCCGATTTTGTGCTGACAGGATTTATAATAAATTCCTTCGGATGCCCGTATTACGGCTATGCTATTGATAAAATAACCATAGGCAACCTGATAAAACTATGGAACAATGGCTTTGTTTATAAAGATTTCCCTTTAATTCATTACCGAATATCGCATGGAGACAGCTCTACAAACATTGCATACATCTATCGGGGAAAAGTCTTTAGCCATAGATTTAGCTATAAAGATGCCAACCGATATATTCCGACAGAGGAAGTTAAGCGGATTTTGAAGGATTTGAGGAATATTCAGATATGAATAGTTGAAGATGAAATTACTATTTCAGAAAATCTGGAATTTTGCCACATTCTTTTTTTATAGTTTTATTCAATTCATCTTTAGAAAATTCTTTTTCAGAGGATTCCACATCAATAAGATGCTTTACAAAATTAGTGGCATAACAATCACAGAATTTATCTCCGTTTCCGAGCTTTTCTGTATTAAAGTCGCTTACACAAGCATTATACATTCTCTTATATTTGTCATAAACTCTTTCTTGGATATCTTCTTCAGTCTTGGGATTGTCCTTAAATTCAAATCTAATTGAGGGAACAGTTTTAAGAGTGTCTTGTTTATTGGTATATCTATACACACCATTTTGAACAGCACATTTATTAGAAGGAATTTTTACTTCCATACCATCATAATAGTCTTTGTCTAAAAGGTTTTCTATATAGTAAAGTTGATTGAAAGATGAACAACCATCCCAAACTGTGCATTCATAAGCCAAAGCTCCATCATTTAATGCTTGTAGTACTTTGAACTCCCGTGCAGCAATGCAATCTTTATTATCGCTCATAATAGTAACTGTTGTGCATCCTGTTATAAGTGTCGCCATTAGTACAAGTATCTTTTTCATAATATACCTCTTATTATTAGACATATTCAAAGTATTACACAGAAACTGTAAATTACAAGTTATTTTTCTTAAAATGTTAAACAATGTTTGTAATCCAAACAAAGTTTAACATTTTTTTGTTTGAGGTATTTTTGCCGTTTTCAAAACTATAATATTTTCGGGCTTTTCCGAGAAAATGTTAAAAAATGCGTGTTCTTTAACATTTTTATTTTTAGTGCTTTTTTTCCATTTCTTTGGCAAGTTCATTTACACGTTTGAAATCATGGTCTTTATAGGCTTGCACCAAAGGAGCATAATATCTAGTGCTTTTTCCTTCACCAACATAAGGGATACGAACAATCCCAGAAGCCTTGTCTTCTTTACGCATTGCCAATAAAGTTGCATAAGAAATTCCGAGAACAGAAGCGGTTTGCTTCATATTGAGCCAATTTGTCTTCATCGCAATCTCAAGTTCGGCTTGTCCTTTTGTTGTATCCATGTGATTAAGATAGAGATTTTCCAACTCTTGAGCATAATCATCAATCTTATTGGTCTTTAAGACCTTTATAAAGCTACTAATAGATTTACTGGCTGATTTTATAATTTTAGCTCCAAAGAGTATTTGGCTGATTTTTGCTTTGGGCGTAAGCACAACCTTATTGTTTCTGAAGTCTGTTAAAAAGAACAGGTTGTGCCAATTTACGGAAGTAAAATGCACATTTTCAAAGAAAACTTTACCTTCAAAGATGTTATTTTCAAAAACAGTCTTTATAAAAGAAATGTTTGATAAGCGAAGATTGGAATTTTTTGCAAATCTGCAATCTTTCAGTATTAAAGCATTACTCATGCCTTCTTTCATATCTTCAATGGTTACATCTGAATTGAAAATGCAGTTTTCAAACATTAAGATACTGGCAATAGATTGATACGACTTGCTCGGCTTGGCATTATAATTAAAGGCATCATTAAACTTGCAGTTCTTAAAGAAAAGAGATTTTCTGCTATCATAGAACCAGAAATTAAAACTGCAATTTTCAAACTCTAATGTTCTTACATAGTCAAAATCTAAAAATAAGTCTGTTATTGTTTGAAATGAGTCTTCGGCATAGAAGTCAATACCATTGAATTGAATTCTAATATTATTAAAACTTTCTGCGGTAACGCTTATATAATCGGAACTTGCATCAATATTATTTTGAATGGTAGGAACTTCAAAAGTATATTCGTTTTCAAACTTATCAAACCATTCATTAAATCTTGTTTTATCCGTATTGATAATTTCTTCATTAAAACCGCTTAAAGCTCTTGGCTTTGGCTGTTTCAATTTTGCATTGAATATAGTAGCCAAGACAGACAAAAAGAACCTTAAAGCATTTGCGTAAAACGGTGCATACTGGTCAAGATAGCCACCAGTAATACAAATTTTATTTGGAAGCCTTAAAAGGAAGTTGGTTAAATTAGCTAAATCCTTTTTATTATCTTTGTTTTCAAGTTCTTCATAGCATTTAACCAATTCTTTTATTGAACTGCCTGCATTTTTGGCATCAGCCTTCGGAGCCAAATTATAAACAGTAGAATATGCTTGAATGAAATACTTGGTAAATGAGAGAACATCAGCCATATTATTACAATAGATAAATTTGTTGCTATCAATCAATAAAGCCAAATTTTTAGCATATTCACGCTTTAATAATTGGACAATGTATGTTTCAAGTTCTTTTGCTGATTCCCCTTTATATAAACAGGAGTGTAATGACGAAACCGTATATTTCACGGTTTGATTGTCTAATGTAGATAATTCATTTTTGAGGTAAGCATCATCATTGAATTGTTGAACTTTGAAATTAACCCAGTCTCTCATAGCATTTCTCGTTACATAATACACCTAATTTTAGCATACTTTGTAAAAGGTTTAATTTTCTTTAATAGGACGACAAACGAATCTATGAAGACGAAAATTCTCCGATTCTGATGCCGATTTTAACCAAATGAAGCATTTTTAAGCAAAGTATGCAAAACTTTTTACCCCGACAAATATATCAATATCTATTTAAATATATTTAAAATAGCTCAAGTAAAAAATGGCGTAAAAACAAAGTGTTGACTTTGAAAATAAATTATTTCCATAATGAGCATGTAAGGTGAACAACCAATCAATTTTAACTTTTTATGAAAGGAAGACTAAAATGACTAACTTAATTCAAAAAATGTGTCTTCGCTGGAATTTATATCTCTTAAAGAGAAAAGTTTCCAGAATTGAGAGACATATTTTAGTAGCTCGTTTTGCTCACTAAAGCTAACAGCCCAAACTAATCAAACAAATTTAGTTTTTTAACTAAATGGCTCGCAGGGATGCCTGTATGTCATACAGAATTATTGTGCCTTTTTTTAACAATAACCTAATTTGAAAGGAAAATTAAAATGGATAAAAACCAAGAACAATCGTTGCTGTATTATCCTTATTCGGACGACAACAACATTTGCTATAGTCACTGCACGAAAGAAATGGAAACAATCATTAGTTCGGTGCGTGATGGACACGATGCAAAGAGAGCCTACATTATTGACCCATTAATGGTGAAAACGGATGATGAAGGTTATGCTCTACCGTATTTCTCAATCAATACATTAGATGGTGTAATGAATGAATATGAAGCCGAGATTGAGCCAGAGCTTTTGAACAAACTTTGTATTGTGCTCGCTAAATGCTGCCTCAATCTGGTTATGAAACCGATAGGCGTTCTAGCTGATATGAAATCAATCAAATTCTTATGCTTTAGTAGCAAACAATCGGACATTATCAACGATACATTTGCTGGCTATGCAGGATTTGATACTCAAAAACCAATTTTACTCAATTAAGGAAAAGAAAATGACTAAAGTAATAGCATTACAAAAATCATTTCCAGATATGCTATCATTAACGGATTTAGAAATGGCAATTACTCGTCCATATGACGACGCCAGAGTTGATGATGCAGGAGATTGGGAAGAAATTTGCAGTAATGTAAGAGAATTTTCCAAACTTTATTTAGACCATGATTATGATGATAATTCAATATTATCTAGGAGAATATTGCTAAATGGCTTGGATGATAACAATTGTATTATCGTAGATGATGGTTCAGTTTGGAGAAAAAACTCTGCAATTTCATACAAAATTCATCTTATTTCTAACGATAAAGCAGAATATCTAAACGGTGATATAAGAAAATACATTTTCAGATATGGAGACATTATCAAGGAAAATGATGAAAACAGTTTGACCTTTGTTGGTTCAAACTACCGCCTTTATTCTACTAAAGATAAAGAAGACTACGAGCTTTTGGAAGATAAACCTTGGTCATTTAGTGATGATGAACTGGTTTATGTGTTTGAAGCATAATCTAACAAATACAAACTTATTTAACTAATTTAATTTGAAAGGAAAAATAAAATGCAAAACTTTTTAGCAAAATATAACGCCAACAAGATTGAAACCTCAAAAGATGAAGGAAAATTGACTTTGGATAAAGCCAAAGAAAGAATTTTACAGCTTTTGACCGAGAATATTCGGAACTTTAAGAATGATACTTGGGACATTAGTAATCGTATGAATAAATTGATTACGGATACGGAAAAGAACTCAATTTTCAATCTTCGTTTGGGAGGTAAGCGTATCGCTCGTTATGCTTTGGATTTATTGACAACCGAGCAAAAACTTAATTTCTTGGCTGATTTCTATACCAGCGTTGCCAATAATGAATTTGACAATGAGATTATAGAGTTCTTTGCTCAAGAAGTGGATAACGCAGCCGTGCGTAAGAAAGAAGCCAATGAGCGCCGCCGCTTAAAGAAGAAAGCTCAAAAAGAGCAGAAAGCCAAAGAAGATGCGACAAAACAAGCTGAAGCAACCGCCAGAACAATTGCTGCAGCAGAACCAATGTTGCAAGAACTTGGAATTGCAACCGGAGCAGTTGCTTAAATGGCAACTGAATGTATCAGGGGGCTAACCATATAGCCCCTTGATAACAAAGTGTAACATTTTCAGGAAAAAACAACGGGTTAGTCTGTAATTTTACTTGATATTTGATAAAGGATACAATAAAATGACAACATTAAAAGAAGCATTGCGTAAGATTTCGTCAAAGCCTTTATCTGAAGAGGAATTAGAAAGAGGTGCCAGACATTTAATCGGCTTTGCGAAATGCTTATTAGAAATGCGACAGGAGATAATGAATAATGAAAGCAATAATATTAACCAGAGTATCAACAAAGATGCAGGAAGAAGGCTTGAGCTTGCTTGCTCAAAGTAATCGCCTTCAAGATTATGCTGAAAGAAAAGGTCTGGAAGTCATTAAAACCTTTGAGATTGTTGAGAGCTCAACGCATGGCGAGCGTAAGCAATTTATGGAAATGATTAATTTCTGCAAGAAACAGAAGGAAACCATTGCTATTGTTGCTGATACGGTTGACAGAGTGCAAAGGAGCTTTAAGGAAAGTGTTTTGCTTGATGAGCTAATGCGGAAAGACAAGATTGAACTGCATTTCTATCGGGAAGGCATGGTCTTAAACAGCAAATCCACATCAGTTGATATTATGCGTTGGGACTTCTCGGTAATGGGTGCAAAGGCTTACGTCTTGCAACTTGCAGAGAATGTCAGACGTTCTAATGAACAAAAGAACAAAAATGGTGAGATTACCGGACAAGCCCCTCTGGGATATGAAAATTATATCAATGAAAGAGGGAAGAAGTTCGTTAGACCGAAAGAACCTGATGCCACAATCATTAAACAACTATTTGAAATGTATTCTTTAGGTAATACAAGCGTGGCAGAGCTTGTGCATTACGCCAATATTATGGGATTAAGAAGTCGCAAAGGTACTCCTGTATCAACAAACACAATACATTATTTGCTAACTAATCCCTTTTATTATGGCGAGATGCGGACATTCAGAGGTATTATGCCTCATGTCTATACCCCGATAATTACCAAAGAATTATGGGATTCGTGCCAAGAGCAAAAGGCAATAAGAGCCGGAGATATAGGAAAATACTCTCCAAAGCCAATGATTTTCAAAGGAATTGTTCGTTGCGGCATAACAAACAGAACTTGTCCGACAGAGCTTAAAAAGAAAAGATTTCCTTATGTTGTATGTTGGAAACAAGATAAGACACGGATTTATGTCCGTGAAGGAGAGCTTGTTAAACATATCTGTTCTGTCCTCAATAGAATAAAACTCCCCAACGATGTGCTAAACGAACTCCAACAAGAATTAAAATCATCCAAAGGGGCGGAACGTAAGTTCTACGCTCAAGAGATTAAGAAACTCCGTGAGGAACAGGATAAACTCAAAGAAAAGCTCAATAATTTGTTTGATATGCGTTTAGATGGCGAGCTTGATAGGGAAACCTTTGACCTGAAACGGAACGAAATACAGGTCAAAATAAACCGCTTAAAGAATAAGGTTACAGCCCATGAAAAGGCAGATAACAGCTTTGATGAAACACTTTTAGGGCTGTTGGATATTGCAACACAGGCCGGAAATATCTTTGAGAGGTCGCAGAATCTGGACTTAAAGAGATTATTACTGAAATTTGTTTTTGAGAGCCTGACTTTAACCGAAGGCATATTAAGTTACAAGCTGAAGTTTCCGTTTAATGAGTTTGTGAATAGTAACATTTTGATGGCACAGGCTGCCAAAGCATACGAACCGAAGCAACAGCTTATAAATCAAGGCTTAATTGAAAATGATAACGAAAATGTCCAGTTTGGGTCTTCAAAATCATACGAACCGCAAATTCTTGATAAAAAACAAGAGGTTGCATTAAAAAATACAACCTCTCTCCAAATTGGTGAGCCCGACGGGATTCGAACCCATGACCCTTTGATTAAAAGTCAAATGCTCTACCGACTGAGCTACGGGCCCTCAACTCAACTGAAATGGACTTATAAAGGATAAAAATCAGATAGTCAATAAAAAAATATAATTTTTTTTCACATGGCTATTTATTTGTTAACTATTATGTGCTAAAAAAACATAAAATACAAAATAACAAGCTTTTATAAGAGGTGAAAATGTCCACAATGAAAGAAGTTGATCAGGAAAGCAGGTATGATATTTTGCAGAATGAAGAAGGCGATATCCTGATTATAATAAATTCCCGCGCCGGCGGTCCCGAAAATCCGCGTTTCGTCTATGACGGCGGTGCTACGGCCTTGTTGTACCGGACAAAAGATAGTGCTGTCGTTTTTGAAAATGTTGCAAAAGAGGCTCGTTTGCCATTGAAATCTGTCAGTTCTATGCTGATTGTTGAAGTGGAAAATGAAGATGTGGCTCGCGAATATGTTGTTCCCGTGCGTATAGTAAAAGATGTAAAAGCCTTGATTAAGTAATATCTTTCCCCTAAACTCTGGCTGATGTAGATTCTGCAAGGATAAGATGAAAGGGCTTGGGGATAAATGATAAAAATAATGGCATATATGGTTATTGTCGGTCTCGTAGGATTTCTGAGGCTGAGAATGAAGTATGACCGCTTGGTGTCGTGGCTGATGTTTTTTGCTACGGCCTTTTTGTTTATAGATCTTTCCGGCCGTTTGCTAAATAGCGGAGGGGAGGGATTCTCCTTTTTGTGGAATACTTCCCAAATTGGAAATATAACCATTGATTTTCATCCGGAACCCAAAGATGCAGAATTGCTGTTGCCATTGTTTTTCATATCTTTGATTACGATTTTGCACAATAATATTTTTCGCTATGAAGAAAAAAAGAGCGCATTTAATGCGCTTGTAACTTTGAATTTTGTATCATTAAGCCTGCTTGTTTGCGCAGAAAACTGTGTTCAGCTTATTACGGCTGTGTTTATAACCGATATTTTAGGGTACCTTATATTAAAAGACGTCGATTCGTCGCGCCGCTATGTGGTATATAATTTTTTTGCCGATATGTGCCTGTTTATGGTTTTGGCGCTTGCCTGCGGAAAATTACAGAGCTTGGATTTAAACCGTCTTCCGTATTATGAAGAAATTGGCAGGCATCAGGATTTTGTCGGGCTTGTGACAGCCATTGCACTTTTAGCAAAAACCGGATGTTTTATGTTTCAAAGTTATTTGCTGGATTTGCATGCTGCCCGTTTTCAGCGGATGAGTGCTGTGAATATGCTGTTTGCGCCTCTCGCCGGGATTATTGTGCTGCTGCGTCTGAACAGCCTCGTTACCGTTTCGGATTTAGCGCTTCCGTTATTGAAAATTATGGGAACGCTGACAATGGCTGCGGGTATTGTATATTTTGTCGCCGTTGACAATATAAAAAAGAAGCTGGTGTATCTGAATATGGGATTTATCGGATTTTTGCTTCTGTTGCTGGTTAAAAACGGATTCGCCTGGAGCTGGCTCTGCGCCGGCTATTATGTTGCTGCCTGCTTTTTTAATCTGTTGCTGCTGAAAATATATCTTTATCAGAATCATGAAGTGCGGGTCAGCGAAATGCTGAACAGCCGGGAAACCAATTCCGCTCTCATGAATGCAACGCTGATGCAGCTTATCTTGGCCGCAAACGTATTTTTTGCCGTCATCTGGAAAATTGCTGGGAAGTTTGCCTCATCTGGCTGGATTTGGGGAGGCGGTGCAGCTGTTTTAGCCGCTGTGGCGCTTGTTTTAAATCAGATATACAGGTCGCCGCATACCCGGCGTTTGGAAAGCCTGAATCCAAATCCGCTCCGCCCGTTGTCATTTGTCGTTAATTTTTCGCTGTTGATATATGGCTCTTGGGTTTTAAATGCCTTTACGCCTTATAATATAGCCTTTATGGTTCTGTTTCTGGCTGGCATTGTTTTGCTGCCTTTGTCGCGCCTGCGGGCTGTGTACGGCATTGAATGGCTGCAAAAGGAAGACTTAAGCAAAAGCTTTTTCTTCTATGCGCTGGTTACGCCGCTGATGTATATCAGCCGGACTTTATGGCTGTTAGTTGATTTTGTTTTCTCCGAAAAGATTATAACGGCGGGTCTTTCCGCACTCAATCGGTTGGGATTGTCGGTATTTTTCAAGATAAACCGTAAAAGCTATATGGCCTATTTTGTTTTTATCCTGTTGGGATTTTTGGCATTTGTCGTATCTTTTTATAGGAGTGAACTGCCGTGAGTTCATATGTGTTGCTGTTGTTGGTAATAATTCCTTTGGCCGGGTCGTTTTTTGCCCTGACCGCCAAGAACGACCGTAATTATGCGGCCGAAAACGTATATAACGTTTCCATTTTAAGCCTGATGCTGAATGTCGGCATGGTTTTATATGGCTTTTCCCTGTTTGATATGCAAAAAACGGGGCTGCAGCTGATGGAGAAATTCTCCTGGTTTGATTTTCCGCCGGTTCAGATTAGTCTGGGAGCTGATGTCTTTTCCCTGTTGCTGATTTTGAGCGTCAATATGGCTTTTCTGATTGCAGAACTTTGTTTGGACCGCCGCCGGACGGAACGTTCCAAAACGCTGATAGCGTCAGAACTGCTGTTTGTCAGCCTTGTAAACGGTTATTTTGTTGCCGCGGATATTCTGTCTTTTTATATCTTTTTTGCCGCCTCCGGAGCTCCTCTGATTATTTTGATAAGTACCTATGGAAGCCAGCGCAAAAAAACGGTTTTAATCCGTTTCAGCCTCTATAACCTTATCGGTGCGCTGCTTTTGCTGGTTGCAGTTCTGACAATGTATAATTTCAACGGGGATAATGTTCCGCTGAATGCGGCTGGTCGCTTGGAGCTGAACGGCTGTACGGAATACTGTGTCTGGCTCGGCATCTTTCTCGCTTTTATCTCCAGGCTGCCGATATGGCCGTTCCATTACTGGATATCGTCAATCAATGCCAGTCTGAAAAATCCGTTGGTATTTTTGGTCGGCAATCTGATTCCGCTTGTCGGGCTGTATGGCTTTATCCGCTTTTGGCCTAACAGCGTGCCGGCGACCATAGCCGTATATGCGCCGGTTTTTGAGATTGTCTGCATTGTAACTATGTTGTTTATCTCGCTGGTCAGCCTCAGCCATAAAGATATCCGCTACAAACTTTTTGCCTATACGACAGTTTATTACCTGCTTTATCTGACCAGCGTATTTCTGCCGACGGACGTGTTGACGCAGAATATCGGCTATTCGTTGTTTTCCTATATTATTATTGTAACGGTGCTGTCATTCCTCATCAGCCATATTGAACATCAGAAAAAAGAGCTCGGGATATACAGTGCCGGCGGAATTTTATGCTATATGCCCCGTACGTCAAAATGCCTGTCCCTGTTTGTTCTGGCCGGTATCGGGCTGCCGGTAACGTCGCTGTTCTGGAACAATTTTCTCATTATTTCCGAAATATTTAACTATAACCTGATTTTGGGAATAATGGTAATGCTGTCTTTGTTTATGGTGGCGTTGTCGCTGTTGGAAGAATTGTATCGGATGAAAGACAAAAGCAACGCAGCGTCAGCCTGTATTCTGGGGGCGGATTTGCCCAATCTCCATTTTGCCGTTTATATCGGCTGCCTGTTGATATTGTTCTTTTCGTTTTTTAAGCCGTTGTGGTTTGTATTTTAGGAGAAAAAGACGTGATTTTGCACCAGCTTGTTTATACGCTTCCCGAATTGTCGTTGTTGATGGGGATTGTACACCTGGGCATATTGTATATGCTTTCATATGAATCGGCGCGGCTTTATGCCCGGGTATCCCGTTTTTGGCTGTTGGCGTCCATATTCTGGAACATTGTTTTTTACGATAAGACTTTCAGCCCGCTTTATTTTGCAAATGATGCCTATACTTTGCTGTTCAGCCTGTTGGCGGGCTTCTTGGCATATATTATGCTTGGGTTGTCGTCAGCCTGGTTTTCCGTCGAAAACCGGACAGGTTGCAGATACTACGTTTTAGTCCTTTGCGCACTGATAGGCATAGACCTGCTGCTGGCTGCATCTAATCTGGTGGCGCTGCTGTTCTGCTATATACTTCTGATTTTCATCAACTACCGCCTGCTTGGCATCAGCTATGAAAAGCTGCCGTCAGAAGCCGCCGTGCGGTATATGGGCGTATCGGCCGTGATTGTCCTTATTTTTGCTGCCGGTTTCGGGTTCTTGAATTATATACAGGACGGAGCGGTCGATTTTTCGGAACTTTATGCGCTGTTTTCCGGAAATACTGCTTCTCTGCCTCTGTTTTTGGCGGCGGTGGCAATTGTCGTCCCCTTTTTATATTCGCTTGGCATTGCGCCGTTTCATATAATGGCGGAAGACAAGGCCGGCAGGGGGATACTGCCGGTCAGCCATTACTTTGCCTTGGTTGCGCCCGTTGCGCTGTGGGGAGCATTTATTAAACTGAACATAGAACTTCTCGCCCCGTATAAAGCGGCGCTGGCGCCGGTATATGTCGGATTCGCCCTGTTGTCCGCCGTCTTTGGCGCCGTTGGTGCTAATGCCAGAATAAATCTGCATCGTATAATGTCATACAGTTCAATGTATCATTTCGGGGTTGTGCTTCTCCTGCTGTCTTTTTTCAGAATTGAAACGGACTTTGCCGCGTTTGTTTACCTTTTTGTTTATACGCTGAGCCTGAACGGCGGCTATCTGGTTTTTTACAGCCTGAAAAGTCATGGCGAGTATTTGGCGGCAACAACATCTTTGTCCGGTCTTGCCGAAACCCGCCCGTATACAACCGGAGCGCTTCTGGTCAGCCTGTTTTCCATGATAGGGCTGCCTCCGTTGGCCGGGTTTACGGGGCAGCTTGGCGCTGTTTCCGAACTTCTGAAAAATGGCTGTTATGTCAGCTTGGGGATTATTTTGCTTTTTCTTCTCGTTCTGGCGAAAGCTTATTTGGAAATCATAAAAACCGCCTATTTTGAGCATAAGGTCAAAATATTTGATGCGGAAAATAAAACCGTTCTGCTGTATACTATGTTCTGTATGTTGTGCATCGTTTTTGTTTCATTTAATCCGTATGGCTTGTTTCACTTGTTGCAGGATATGTTTTATGTCGTCGGATTATAGGCGGAAAAGATGCAATTGTTTAGTTCGGAATTGGTATTTTCGGTTTAGGAGATGAGTTTATGCTTCCGGTTTATAAAGAAAAAATTGCTTTGTGGGATTGGTATGAGATTGAAAGCACCGGTTCTACGAATGACGAAATAAAGCGGCTGGTACCGTCGTCCGGCAGTCCTGTCGCTTTAAGTGCCATACGCCAGACCGGGGGGCGGGGGCGGCGCGGCCGCGGCTGGCAGGAAATAGAGGGGAACCTTTATTTAACTTTCAGCCTGGACATTCCGGCTGCGGAGCTGAGCCGTTATGTCTGTCTCATCGGCTTAAGTCTGGCTGAAACGGTAAAGGAAATTGCGCCGCAAAGCGATGTGCGGATAAAGTGGCCGAATGATGTCTTTTTAGGCGGAAAAAAACTTTCCGGCATATTGCTTGAAAATATTTGCGGCAGCCTGTGGGCCGTCGGTATCGGCGTCAATGTCGCCGCGGCGCCCGAATTGTCCGGAACAGGCTATGAAGCCGGTTCGTTAAAAGAAAATGGGATAATGCTTGACCGTATTGAATTTTTGCATTATTATCTGACTAAATTTGCGTCAGACCTTGAACAGTACCGCCGGGAAGGCTTTCTTCCGCTGAAAGAACGGTGGCTCAGTCTGGCGTTGAACTGCCGGCAGAAAATCAGCGTCAAAACCGAAACGGCTGTAAAAACCGGAGAATTTCTGACTATTGACGACAACGGCTATCTGATGCTGAAAACCGGGGAGGGGATAGAAAGGATTGTCGCCGGCGACTTGTTTATGTAAAAAAAAAGGAATAATAAAAAGATGAATGATTTTAAGAAGAAGGGAATATATTTTCTGCCGCTGGGCGGTGCCGATGAAATCGGAATGAATATGTTTGTGTATGCGGCCAACGGCAAGCTGATAGTCGTAGATGCCGGCTACGGTTTTTTGAATGATGATTTTCCCGGTATGGATATGTGCTATGCGTCTCCCGAATTTCTGGAAAATTACCGCGATGATATTTTGGGGCTGTTTATCACCCACGGACATGAAGACCATCTCGGCGCCATCGCCCAAATATGGCCTGCGCTGCAATGCCCCGTGTACGGCACCGATTTTTCACTGGGTCTGGTAAAGGAACGCCTGAGCGAATATAAGCTTCAGGACATTGTTCCTCTGGTATCGGTAAACAAGGAACCGGTAGTAAAATTAGACGGGTTTGAAGTTGAATTTATTCCGATTGCGCACTCGATTCCCGAAACCTCCGCCCTGTTTATCAAAACGCCGTATGGCAACATCATGCATGCAACGGACTGGCGCTTTGATGACAATAAACTGTCAATGGTCAAAACCGATTTTGCATCGTTAAAGCGCGCTGCATCCGAAGGAGTTGACATTTTCGTCTGCGATTCTACTAATGTTATGGTGGACGAACCTCAGGCCAGCGAAGAAGAAGTGCGGCAAAATTTGATAAAGATAATTCCCGAAATGCAGGGGGGCATCGTTGCCACCTGTTTCGCATCCAACATTATGCGGCTGGAAAGCCTGATGCTGGCGGCGCGGGCAGCCGGCCGGACGCCGGTGCTTGCCGGGCGCAGCCTGGTAACCAACGTCAAAATCGCCCGCCAGTGCGGATATTTGACCGAATATCCTGAAATTCATACAATAGACGAGGTTGAAGGCATAACTTCCGATAAGGCGTTGTATATCTGTACCGGTTCTCAGGCCAACTATCGCAGCGCCATGACGCTGATTGCCAATGATGAAAGCAAACATATTAAGCTTTGCGCGGAAGATAACGTTATCTTTTCATCCAAGATTATCCCCGGCAATGAGGATAAAATTGAGCGCTTGCAGGAAAAAATTCTCGCCAAGGGCGTCAACCTTGTAACCGAAGAAGATTATCTGGTGCACACCTCCGGCCATGCCTGCAAAAAAGATTTGCAGGCAATGTACGAACTGTTGAATCCCAAAATAGTTCTGCCGGTTCACGGCGACAAGAAATTTATCCGCGAACACAAACGCTTTGCCAAAAGCTGCGGCGTGGAAGATGTCTTTTCTGCACAGAACGGCGATGTCTGCCTGTATCAAAACGGAAAAATCGAAATGGTTGAGCAGGTTCCGGCAGAAGTTATGGGAGTCGACCGCGGGCGCAGTGTATCGCTTGGCTCGGAATTAATTAAAAACCGCCGCCGCATTATGTATAACTGCACTTTGTTTATTTCCGCCGTCATCAGCCGTGATTATGAATTAAAATCCCTGCAGTTTGATTCGATAGACATTTTGGAGGCGAACGAATGGTATGTCCTGCACGAGGAAATTATGCAGAAGGTTCGGCCGCTGATTGAACGGCGACTGGCGGAACATCCGCATCGCAACGCGGCGGAAGATTACATCCGCGGCCAGATACGCCGTCGCGTCTTCAATGCCACGGACATTAAGCCCGTTACCATGCTTCAGGTGCATTGGGAAGAAGACGAAGATAACGAAGGCGACGACAAGGAAGTTTACAGCGTAACAGTTTTTTAGGAGAAAAAAATGCAGAAAATTATTCCCGAACGATTGCAAAAGGGCGATAAGATAATGGTCATTGCGCCGGCCAGAGGCGTAAAAATTATCGGCAAAGATGTACGTGAAATAGCGCGCGAACGGTTGGAAAGTTTAGGCCTGGAGGTTGTTTTTGCCCCGAATGCGGTGGATGAAAACTGGGATTATATGGGCTCAAGTTCCGTTGAAAAACGCATCTCCGATATTCATACTGCATTTGCCGACAAAAGTGTGAAAGGCGTTATGACCATTATCGGCGGTGCCAATTCCAACCAGCTCCTGCCGCATCTGGATTATGAGCTGATACGCCAAAATCCAAAAATATTCTGCGGCTTTTCCGATATTACGGCGCTGGAAAATGCCATTCTCGCCAAGACCGGGCTGGTAACCTATTATGGGCCGCATTTCAGCTCGCTCGGGATGAAGAAAGGCTGCGACTATACGTTTGAACATTTTGTAAAAATGCTCGTAACCGACGGTCGTGATGAAGTGGAACCCTCGCAGATTTGGAGCGACGACTTATGGTTTTTGGACCAGGACAAACGCGAGTTTGAAGCGAATGAGGGCTATTGGAAGATTCGCGCCGGCTTTGCCGAAGGTACGATAATCGGCGGCAATCTGGGCACGTTTAACCTTTTGCTCGGTACTTCTTACCGTCCGCGGTTTGCCGCCGATACAATTCTTTTTGTTGAGGATACCGAAAGCAGTCCGCTTGCGGATTTTGAGCGCAATTTGCAGGCGCTGATTTATCAGGATGACTTTAAAAACGTCAAAGGCCTTGTTATCGGCCGTTTCCAAAAAGGTTCGCAGGTTACCCGCGAGGGGCTGGAGTTTATTCTCAACACCAAACCCGAATTAAAGGATATGCCGATTTTGGCTAATGTGGACTTCGGGCATTCCGCGCCGCTGCTGACGATTCCTCTCGGCGGAACCGCAAGGCTGGAAAACGGGCGCCTGTCGTACCGGAATTAAAAAGCGGCTTCGGAAAAAAACGCCAGAAAAAATGATTCGGGCAAAATTTAAGGCGGTTGTTATCACCGCCTTTTTTGCTGCATAATCGCAAAAATTTCCACAAATTTCCGCGCCTGTGAAACACTGTCCCATTGCTTCGCCGTTTCGCGCAAGGCGGCTCGGCGCTGCTGAACCAGAGCCGGATTTTGTTCCAGTTCCCGCAGGCCGGCGGCGAATTCCTGCTCATTGCCGTACATCGGCAATGCTTCCCCGAAAATTTTGTAAATGCCGCTGTTAAAGCGGAGATAGGGCAGCCCGCCGTTTTCAATCACCTCAATAACCTGCGGGGATACCAGCTCGTCCCGTACCGCTTCGTCGCTCTGGTCAAGCAAAACCGCAGAATAGGTTTGGAAATCTTCAGGCTGCGGTGCATCAGGCATAATCTCGTCAGTCGGCCAGACATTTTCAAACCCTTTGCCATATACGTCAACGCTCATATCGGCACGTCCCGCCAGATAAAGCGGCAGCGAAAATCCCCGGTTGTCGCCGTAAAACATTGCCTTGTTGTTTGGTCGGCGGTTTGCCGGATTTTTTATGTTAATCGCGTCCGGAATGTAAGCTGTCCGGACGTTAATTGCTTTCAGATGCCCGAAGGCCGCCATACTTTTGACGACTACCACGTCAAACGACCGCAGGCGTGCAGCGTCGTCAGAGCCTTGAACCATCGGCAGCCATAAGACGTTAATGGCGTTTCTGTCGGCAACTTCGGGGAGATTGCCTATATTGTCTGCGGCATACAGGTTAAAATCTCCGGTTGCAAAAGAACCTTTTCCCGACAGGACAACTTCGGTTCCCGTCTTGCGCAATGCTTGAGCCAACTCCTGCATATCGCGGAAAAACGGCGAAATTTTGATAGAGTTGACATTAATATAAATTTTGCGGACTGCTGAAACATCCGGGGCAGAACCCGTCTTGTTGTGAGTATTTTCTGCATTTTTCGCAACAACTTGTGCCGCCGCTGTAGCTTGTCCCGGATGCCTTTCCTGCCGCCGCAAGGCATAGCCGGCAATGCCGACAGCCGCGATTAAAAAACAGAAAAGTATTGCATATTTTTTCTTCATCTTTTGCTCCTGCCGATATTGTCAAAAAGTTGTTTTAGCTGTTTCCCAACGGCTTTGTTGGTATAGCCGTGGAGCGTAATTCCCCTTGCCCGCAACGCTTTTTCCCTGCGTTTCTCCGGATGGGCCAGATAATAGTCAACCAATGTTTTGAACTCTTTTTTGTCTTTGTACATCGGAATGCTGTCGCCGAAAATCTCTTCAATATACGGACTGTATTCGGAAATGATAAAAGCCCCGGCAGCGCTGGCATCATACAGCCGGTTGATGACCAGCCCCATTGCCGCCAGGTCATCAGGATGGTCGCTAAGGACAATTTTTGCCGAAGCGTAATATTTGTTTAACATATTATTGTCAACATAATCGCCCCGGATAAACCTGTCTGGGATTTTACCCCGCCAGTTCAGCCCATAAACCGCAATATCATAGCCGTATTCAACCGCATAGGTAACGCTGACACGTTCATACCACGGCGAACCGACGAACAGGAGTTCGCTTTGCAGCGCAGTATCCGGTTCAGGACGAAACTTTTCCGGATTTGTAAATTGCGGTACAAACACGGCCTTATGGCCTTTCTTGCGCAATTCCGGCAGCAGCGCCTTGGCCGGCGTGGCAATCAGGTCAAAATACTGCAATTCGTCATTAAGCGAAGCATCTGTGTTATATTGAAAAACGTCTTTGGTATTTTTAAATTTTGCCGTATCTGGAATTTCCGTCGGAAAATAAAGGTACATAATCCGATTCTTGCGCTCATCTTCAAAATCTGTCTGATTGTATTTGAACTGCATATACAGCAGGTTGCCCGCATTGTCATAAAAGTCGTCGGGATAAAACTGCCGGTTAAAATAATAATTGCGCACCTCAAATCCGCTTTGCCGCAGGCCGTCTTCCAAATCCAGTTCCAGCCAGTATTCGCCGATGTTGCGTGCCGTCGTTTCCCATGGGCTTTTAATGGCCAGTTTGTTGTAGTCCAAACCGTTTTTGCTGCCGAAATTGCCGTCTTCGTCCGCAATACTATTTTCTCCGTCCGATATGCCGCCCGCTTCGGTCGCAGTACCGTTCGTCTTGCTTTCCCCGATCTGTACGCTGCCCGCTTTGGTCGTGCTCTCCTCCTCCGTATTTTCCCGCAGTTCCTGTACCGCATCCATAATTGTCTTTGCCGCCGTCTCGTTAGTAAAATGCCGCAGGGTGATTTCTTGTGCCTGTCTGGCTTTTTCTTTGCGCTCTTCCGGGTGTGCCAGATAATGCTCCAGCAGTTGTTTCAATTCCTCTTTGCTGTTAAACATCGGAATGCTGTCGCCGTAAAATTCCTTTATTTCCGGCATATAGTCTGAAATCAGAAAACCACCGCTGGCCGTAACGTCAAAAACGCGGTTGCTGATAAAACCGGCCTGTTTCATATCCGCGCGTGTATCGTTGAGGACGATTTTTGCCGACGCGTAATATTTATGCAGTTCCTTGTTGTCAATGTAGGTGCCTTTGACCATTTCCGCCGGCGCTTTGCCTTCCCAGCCTTCGCCGAACAGGGCGACGTCAAATCCGTTTTCCATCGCCCATAAGGCGCTGATGCGTTCATATCCCGGCCGCCCGACAAACAAAATGTCGTATGCCGCGTTCTTATCATATTCGTAAAAAAACTTCTGCGGGTCGGTAAACTGCGGCACAAAAACCGTTTTGATGCCGAACTTTTCCAGTTTTTTCTGATATCCCGGCGAGGCGACCGCTGCCAGCTGAAAGTCCCATAGTTCTGTTTGTAACGACATCCAGTCCGGTTCTGCCGTGTGTTTCAGGTTTTTGAATTTATCCATATTCGCCGTTTCCAGCGGGTAATAAAGATACAGCACGTTTATCTTGCCGGGATTCACCGGCGGATTGAACGGAACAAAACCATGCATATAAATGTCAACCGAACTCTTCTCGGCGCCGGAAGGATAGAAATTGTCCATATACGCCGGCTGTACCGAATAGCCCAGACGTTCAAGCCCGCTCTTCATATCCTGTCCCAGGATATAATCGCCCCACGACAGCCAGTTTTTCTCTGCCGAAATCTTTAAGCCGATGTCTGCTGCTTCCGCTGTTTGGAGCATAAGCACCCCTGTCCAGAACAGGGCTGCGCTCTGCAGCAGAACCGATGTCAGCCTGTCGCTGCGCATTGTCAGGCCTTTGCCGCGCTGACATTCATCAGCGAATGTTCGGCTCTGACATTGTATCTGTAGATTTTATAAATAAAATACAGCCCGACCGGGATGAAGACAATCGCGTAAATCCAGAAAATGTCAATAACCCGGATGCCCGCCGTTCCGGCCTCGTGTTCCAAAAGGAATTTCGGTGCCATCAGCATAACCGACGTCAGCAGCCGCCCGGTCATCATATTGACCGAAGACGAAAGCGAACGGATTTTCGGGTTGATAAGCCGGTGCAGGCGGCTGATGTGCGAAATGGTAAACATCAGCTGCAGCCCGATGCAGACGCAGAGGAAAATAATGAACAGCAGGCAGTTCAGCGGGCTGATATGCCCCGTCTTCATCAGGATAAAGGACAGCGCGCAACCGATAATTTCCATAACAAAAGAAATGTTGCCGAGCTTAAACAGCGAAACATATTTGGCAACACCTGCGGCAAAATAGCTGAAAGACGAACGGATGACATTGTTGATGAAGATGACCACGCCCATAACTTTGATATAGTCAAGCCAGTTGAGGCTGAGCAGGTAGTTCCAAGCCGTTTCGCCAAATACGCGGGCGTCCCAGCCGATACTGTCCGCCAGGTCTGTCAGAGAAACCGACGGGTCGATGCCGGAGCTTTTCATCAGCGGCTGGAAACTCCAGAAGAAAAAGTGCGACACTCCGACCATAAAGCCAGAAAACAGCACCAGATAGCAGTATTTGCGCGATTTGAGAATATACCGCACCGCAACCCAGAATTTTTTAAGCCGTTCCTTAAAGCCGGCAACGGTGTCTTTTGCCGGACGATGGGCATTCGGCAGAAAAGAGAGCAGTAATATAGCCGTGGAATAAATGATAAACTCGGCGATAAGCAGAACGTGCGAACCAAGCTTTTCGTATAGTCCGGCGCCGAGCAGCGCGGCAATCCCGGTCCCGATATACATGGCGGCGTTAAAGTTTGAATAGGCTTTGACCATTTTGGCCTCTTCGTTGTTCTTTTTCAAAATATCGTAGATAAAGGAAGAAGACACCGAGTCAAAACAGGCTTTGGAACAGGCGTATAAAAATTCGCCGATAAGGATGATTTCAAACCCGCGGAAGAAAATCCACAGAAACAGCCGTCCGAGAAACAGCGCGTAGGCCGTAATCAGAATATATTTGCGCGGAAAGATGTCGCCGAGGTATCCGGCCGGAATTTCAAACAGAAAGGCAAAAAAGACAATCAGCCCCTGAATAAGGTAAAAGTCGCCCACTGTCAGCCCGTTTTCCTGATAGAAAAACAGCAATACCGGCAGCAGAAACAGCTGCGACCGCAGAAAGGCGGCGATATTGTACATGCTTAAAGGGACAAAAGATAAATATTTACTCATAATCTTGCTCTTTCTTTTCAACAGCCGGACAGAATGTCGGTAAAACGGAAAACCTTTTCCGCGCCTTTTGCTTCAGGCTGCATAAATAATTTAGAATAACCTGCTTTATTTGTCTTGTGTTATTTTTCAGTTGTTATACTATAATACGAAGAGTTAACAACTTTTTAAGGCAGGACTATGGAAAAAGGGAACTATACAGCGGAAGACAAAGAGTTTATGTGCATAACAAGCAAAGCGTGCAATAAGTCGCGGCTGGCGGAACTGATAAGTTTTATTAAACTGAACGGGTACAGGAAAATCGGCGTGGCTTATTGTTTTTCGGTCAAGGCTTTCGCAGAAAAGCTGAAAGAGTTTTTTGCCGCAGAAGGGATAGATGCAGTTTTTGTAAACTGCAAAGAGTCGGGGCTGATGGGGTGTGAATTGTCGCCGGAGTTGTCGGGCGCCTCGTGCGATCCGAAGTCGCAGGCGCAGTATCTCAATGCCGAACAGACCGATTTTAACATAAATTTCGGCCTCTGCCTCGGACACGGGATTCTGTTCCAGAAATATTCCGCCGCTCCGGTAACGACGCTGCTGGTTAAGGACGCATGCCACAAACATAACATTATGGAAAATTTTGTGTAAGGGAAAATGAGTAAAAAAACAGCAGCCATTTGCATTGCTTTGTTTACCGCTTTCGCAGCGGCGTTGTACCAGTATGCGTTGCCGTATCGGCATTTATTGCCCAAAAAGTATTTTCTTAGCGTGGCGGCGATTATGAAAAATGAAAAGCCGTACCTGAAAGAATGGCTGGAATATCACCTGCTTCAGGGCGTGGAACATTTTTATCTCTGCGACAACGGCAGCACCGACGGTACGGACGCTTACCTTGAGCCGTATGTCGCCAAAGGCGTGATAACATATATCTCTCTTCCCGGCGTTGACAAACAGGCCGAATGTTACGAAAAAATCGTTGCCGGGTACGGCCGGGAAACAGAGTGGCTGGCTTTTATTGATTTGGACGAGTTTCTGGTGCCGATGCAAGGCGGCGATATGGCGGATTTTCTGCACCGGTTTGCCGAAGCGGATGAAGTCAGCCTGCATTGGATGAATTACGGCGATAATGGCGCATTTACGCGCCCGGACGGGTTGGTAACCGAATTCTTTACGGCGCACGCCCGCTTTCTGAACCATACCGTCAAGTCCATCGTCCGTCCGGAAGCCGTGATAAATTTTAAACCGTTCGGTTCCAATCATTATATCCCGGTACGCGGCAAAAGCATCAACGAATACGGAAAGCCTGTTGATTTTATGCTGAATTTTAACATTTCCGCCGACAAGGCGCGTGTCAACCATTATATTACCAAGTCTTTTGCCGAGTTTCTGAACAAAAAGGGCAGGGGACATCCCGAGGGAACGCCGATAGATTACGGATATTATTTTTTTCATAACGAAAATGATGTCAAAAACGATATGTCAATGCAGCGCTTTCTTCCGGAGTTAAAACGGCGCATGGCGCAAAGCCCGCTTCCGAATGTGCCGCTGCCCCGTCTGCCGGATTTGCCGGAAACGTTTGCCGACTTTTATTTTACGCCGGAAGATGTGTCGCGGATTCTCGGGCGTGAATTTTCCGAACCCGTGAGTTTTTATGAAACAGAACAGCTGTGGAGAAAACGTCTCCGCCCGGTGTATGTTGCTCCGGCGGAAACGGCCGCAGGCAAAGATATAAAAAGGCAGGAAAAATAAATGATAAAGCTGGAAAACATAACCGTTCAGATTGCATCAAAAATTTTGCTGGAAAATGCGTCCGCCCAGATTGCCGATGGGCAGAAAATCGGCATAGTCGGCCATAACGGCTGCGGCAAGACGACGCTGTTTAAAGTATTAAAAGGGGAGCACGACGTTAACGCAGGGGAAGTTTTTTGTTCCCCAAACCGCTCCAAAGCTTTTGTCGAACAGGAAATAAAAGAAGAAGACCTGCAAAAGCCGATTCTGGAATACGTTCTCGGCAAAGACAGGAAACTGGCGGAACTGCGGCGGCTGGAGCAGAATGCCCGGCCGGAAGACCTGCCGGAAATTATGGAACGTCTGTGGCTGATTGAGGCCGATTCGGCCGAGGCGCGCACTGCGGAAATTCTCGTCGGTCTGGGATTTAACCAAGAAGACCTCTCGCGCCCGGTCAGGGACTTCTCCGGCGGCTGGCAGATGCGCCTCAATCTTGCCGGAGCCTTGTTTCAGCGTTCGGACGTTTTGTTTCTTGATGAGCCGACCAATCATCTCGATTTGGAAGCTATCGTCTGGCTGGAAAATTATTTGCAAAAATACCGCGGAACCGTGTTGCTGATAAGCCACGACCGCGATTTTTTAAATCATATCTGCCAGGGGATTCTTCATTTTGAGGGCGGAAAACTGGTGCTTTACAGCGGTAATTATGACAATTTTGCCCGGCAGTATGCCCAGAAGATAGAACTGGCTGACAAACAGATAAAAAAACAGAACGAACGCCGTGCTCACTTGCAGTCTTACGTTGACCGCTTTCGCTACAAAGCTTCCAAAGCCCGTCAGGCACAAAGCCGCTTGAAAATGCTGGAAAAAATGGAGGATATTGCGGAGGTTGCCCGCGACAGGGAAAGCTGCTTTTCTTTTCCGGATGTCAAGCCTCTGCCGTCGCCGCTGATAACGTTGGAAAATGCGGCAGTCGGCTATAATGGCGTTCCGGTTTTGAAAAAATTGTCGTTCTATATCAATCAGGACGACCGGATTGCCCTGCTCGGCAAAAACGGCAACGGCAAATCAACGCTGGTGAAGCTGTTGTCTTCTCATCTTCCGCTGTTGGACGGTACGATGAAAAAATCCGGTAAGCTCAAAATCGGTTACTTTAACCAGAACCAAACCGAGGAATTGCCTTTGGAACAGACGCCGGCAGAATATTTAGCCTCTCTGTTGCCCGATAAGCCGGAAAAAATCATCCGTGCTCACCTCGGGCGTTTTGGCTTGGAGCAGGAAAAGGCCGTTACCAAAATTAACGCGCTGTCCGGCGGCGAAAAGACACGCCTGCTGTTTGCCCGCATCTCAATTGATGCGCCGGAACTGCTGATTTTTGACGAACCGACCAACCATCTGGATATGGCCGGACGAACGGCGCTGGCCGATGCCATAAACGCCTATCAGGGAGCCGTAATTCTGATTTCGCACGATTTTCATTTGCTGGAAACTGTGGCAGACAGCCTGTGGCTGGTGCATAACCACACGTGTACGCCTTTTAACGGGGATTTAAACGAGTATCGCGAGTTTCTGCTCAACCCTGATACAGAGACAAAGCCGCGCCCCGTTGCATCGAAACCTGAACCCAAACCGGTTCAGATGCCGAAAAGCAGCCGTCCGGATCGTAAAATTCGCGCCGCTTTGCGGGAAATAGAACAGAATATAGCCCGCCTGGAACGGGAGAAAGGAGAAATCCTGCAAAAATTTGCCGCCGTTTCCGGCAAAGAGGTCGGTGAGTTGCAGATAAGGCTGCATAACCTGGAAGCACAAATTGCCGCGGCGGAAGAAGAATGGCTTGAACTGACGGCGTCAGCCGAAAACGGCTGATGTTTACAAACAAAAGCCGGCGGTATGAAACCTTCTCGTCAGTCCGCTTCCCCGACGGCAATTCCTTATAGGCAGCGTTCCTTCGTCGGCAAGCCTTCATCGGCTGCACAATAAAATATTGACAAAAAGATAAAAGATGATATGTTTTTTGACAATAAATAATTATTGTATCACTTAAATTATTGTTTTATGGAAAAAGTATTATCTTGGAGATGGTCGCGTTTGGCGGCTCCTTCCGCTTGGAAAAGGATTCGTAAATGGGACGTATTGCTTGTTGCTGCTGCTGCCGGAATTGCGCTTGCTGTTTTTATGAGTATGCTTGCGGTAAAAACAGCCGGAATAATCTGTATCTGCTGTATTCTTGTCGGCTTGTATTTCTTTGGAATATTGGCTGAACTTTGTTGCGCCGATGACTGTTTTTTTATGTTTTACGGCGGGGAACTTTGTAAAGTTTATGTGTATGAAACGGAAAATGCCCAAAAGCGGATGTTTTACGATATCTGTATAAAGGTTCCGGGGGATGTTGTACATATCGATGCCGCGGAATACGAATATAAGATGTTTCGTAAGGAACATAATTGTTTCATTTACCGGCGGATAGACGATTCTCAATGGTATCAAGTTGCAGAGTCTGTAAGCGGGATAGAAATAAGAAACTTGGGGGAACGTTTGGAAAAAACGGTCTTTCTTGCTTCTGAAGAGGGCGAAAGCCCGAAACGCTTGCGCGTGTTGCAAAGAAACTCGTATAAGGAATTTTCGGCAGAGATGTACGTCTGCGGAGATATGTATTTTCCGCTGGCGGCCGGAGAATATATCATTCCCGATAAAAGTTTTCGTGAACAGCGTATGTATCCGGAAGCCTGCAAAAAGCCATATGGCTATCTGCTTCTGAAAAAAGGCGGAACTTATGACTTAATCGGCTTGTATGCGGAGGAAAAACAGTTGCCGCATTTTCTTTTTGCCCAAGCGCCGGCCGTAATGTTTCGTTCAGGCATTGAAACGGTTGTTTTGCTGGCGGAAAAAGATGGCAGATATCGGGAATTTTATCGGGGTGAAAGCTTTATTCCGATAAGAAACGGTAATATTGTGGAACTGGATTGCGGCGTTCCGATGTATGGGAGAATACTTCGTTTTAATCCCGAAACCAAAACGCTGGAAAAGAAATATGAAGGCAGGATTACCAGTATTGGGTTTCAAAACGGAGTAGTTGGAATCGGCAATGGCAAAGAGTTCAGATTATGAGAGAATGCTGCCAATTGCTTTTTCGTTTAAAGCAAAATCCCCGCGCATATAGGTGCGGGGATTTTGTCTGCCTGTCTTTTGTAAGTTCGGCCGCTATTTATAGCTGTTGATTTTATTTTGCAAATCTTCCAAACTCCTGCCGTAAAAAGGTTCTCCGTTAATCAGCAGCATCGGAACGCCGTTAATTCCCAAAACCTGCGACAAAGCGTCAATATCCTGAACGCCGCGGCGGATTTTTTTCTCTTCCGACAGTTTTTTGATTTCGTCAACATCAAGTTCTTCGTCTCTCAAAATCTGGTTAATCGTTTCTTCGTTCATTTCCGGCAGGGTCATAATGCCTTCATAAACTTCAACGAATTTTCCTTTCTCAAACGCCGCTATCGCCGCCTTCGCTGCATAAGGCGAATGTTCGCTCATGAAGAACAGCGGATTAAAAACGAATTTGACGTCGGGATTATTTTTTATCAGCTGAGCCATAACCGGTGCCAGAGCTTTACAGTGTCCGCAGGCAAAATCAAAAAATTCGACGACGGCAACTTTGGCGTCTTTCGGCCCGGCATACGGCGCAACGGCACTGTTTCTCATTTCTTCCCAATGGTCAAGAAATTTCTGGTCAGGATTGGTTGCGGCCGTATCTTGTGCTGCGGCGGTATCCTGCATATCTGCGCTCTCGTTGTTGCTTGCCGCTGTATTGTTTCCGGCCGCGCCGGAATTGTACGCAGCGTTTTTAAAGGTATCGCTGCTTGTTACCGTTTCTGCGATAAATGCCGTATTATTGCGGATATAATCTTCAAGGACAGACGGATTGTTAGCCAGAAAAGTCTGTATCTTATCGTTTATTTCTTCATCGCTGACATTGGAAAAGCTTTTGATAACATTGCCGAAATTTTCGCTTTTTGCCAAACTCTCCAAAATCGGCTGCGGATTATTTTTGATATAGCCGGCAATTGCCTCGTTAAGTTGTTCTTGAAATTTTGCCTGTTTCTGCGGGCATTTGCCGTCCAGATAAAGGACGCCCCCCGCGCCCAGCGCCGCCAATATAATGACAGCCAGTGCTTTAAGTAATGTTTTCATCGCCATTATCCCCTCAAAATTAACATACTGTAATCTCAATCTAACAATTTGAAATGATTATGCAACAGCTTTTTGCTGACGTCTGCATAATTTTTTTTTGCTGACGCAGAGCCATAATTGCTGCAAGTTCGCCGGAGACTGTAACAAACTCCCAGCTCCAGACAGGGTTTTCCCAAAACTGCCGTAAGGAAAGTCGTCGTCAGGAAAGTTATCGTTGGAATTTCCATCGTTAGATACGTTCGGATACAAAAAAAAGCCTGCCGTTGCGGCAGGCTTTCCTGATTATACAATTTCAGAAATTACTTAACATTGTTAATGGCATTCTGAATTGTGTCGGCATCAATCGCCTGCAGAGCTTCGCCGTTCATAATCAACGTCGGAACGCCGCGGATTTGTACCTTTTGAGAAAGTCCGGCAATTGCGGAAATTTCTTTGGCAATTTCATCGCTTTCCATCAGCTTTTTCGTTTTCTCAACGTCCAGACCTGCTTTCTTGATGATATCTTCAATAACGGCGGTCGTAACCTGTCCGTTATGCGTCAGCAGAGCTTCGTAAACTTCGAGGAATTTGCCCTGTTTGTTGGCAGCCATGGCCGCTTTGGCCGCAGGCATGGAACCGAGGAACGTAACCGGCTTGAAGACAACCTTGACTTTCGGGTTGGCCTTGATGACTTTCATCAGTTCGGGAGCCAGACGTTTGCAGTATCCGCAGTTGAAGTCAAAGAATTCGACAATCGTAACCTTGGCATCTTTCGGCCCGACGAACGGAGAGCCTTCGTAGCTGCTCAAATCTTTCCAGTTTGCCTTGTAGAGTTCGGCAATCCGCTTCTGCGCTTCAATCTGTTCCTGCTGTGCAGCCAGTTCCAAAGCCTCGCGGACTTTTCCCGGATTATTCATCAGGTAGTCTTCAATTGCCTGATTCATATCCTGCCCGGCTGCCGGCGCGGAAGCCGGAGCTTTAGAACCGCATACCGAAGAGCACAGGGCTACGGAAACGACAACGCTTGCGATAACCGAAACCAAAACGGTGATAATATTATCTTTTTGCATATTTCCCATCCTTAAATTAATGTTATATAACCACTAAAAACTAATGAATTAAAAAAATAAATGCAAGCCCAAAATAAAAATATGTTGACAAACCGCCCCCGTTTAAAATCAAATGTCCGCAAGAGAAAAAACGTCTGCGGCGATTCTATAAGCCGGGAAGGTGATTCTACAAGCCGGGAAAAGAATTTTGTTAACAGGGAGAAATAATGTTTAACGTTAAAATATCATTATTTGCGCGCACCCGCGATTTAGAGCATAATATAGACAGCTTGCATGACAAGATAATTGAAATGACAATGGTTTTTAAAGAGGCAGTCGATATTTATCTTAAGGAGCGCCGCAGCGAAACTTATCGCCGGACCAGCAAAAAGATAAAAATTATTGAGCACGATTCGGATACGCTGCGCCGAGAAATTGAGAGCAAGCTGTACGAACAGAATCTGATACCGGACTTGCGCGGCAATATTCTCCAGCTTGTTGAAAACCTCGACCGGGTTGTTAACCTTTTTGACGAGGTCGCGCACAAGTTTTACATTGAGCAGCCGGATATTCCGGAAATATACCATAAGCAGCTGCAGGAGCTGGTTCGTCAGGTTGCGGATTGCGCTGAGAATATGGCGATTGCGTCCCGAGCATTTTTCCGTGATTTGGTAACGCTGCGCGATTATTCCCAAAAGGTCTACCTGCTGGAACACCAGAGCGACAAAACGGCCGCCAAACTTCGCAAAGCCGTGTTTGATTCCGAGTTGAAGCTTGCGCATAAAATGCAGATTAATAATTTCGTCGAAGAAGTTGCCGATATTGCCGATTTGGCGGAAGACTGCATCGATGCGTTGCTGATTTTTGCGATTAAACGGGAAATTTAAGCGATGTTTGAATATCTGTTTTTCCTGTCCAGCGGGCTTTTTCTGGGGTGGTCTTTGGGAGCTAACGACGCGTCAAATATTTTCGGTACTGCCGTTGGAACCAAAATGCTGCGTTTTACGACGGCCGCAGTTATCGCCTGTATTTTTTTGGTCTTAGGTGCAGTCGTAAGCGGGCAGAATACGGCGGAAACTCTGAATGCGCTGGGCGAAGTCAATACGCTCCCGGCCGCGTTTACGGTGTCGCTGTCTTCGGCGCTGGCCGTTTTGATGATGCTGAAGTCCGGCATCAGCGTCTCAATTTCGCAGGCAATTGTCGGCGGGATTATCGGCTGGAACGTGTATAACCATAAGCCGACGGATACGGATACTTTGGCAAATATTTGCGCATCATGGATTCTTTGTCCCGTTATTTCCGGCGCAATAGCGGTACTGTTGTATATCTGCGTCAAAAAAATCCTCCACCACAGCAAAGTCCATATTTTATGGCAGGATATGGCCGTGCGCGCCGGTATGGTTCTGACGACGGCTCTGGGCGGTTTTGCGCTGGGGGCGAACAATATGGCAAACGTTGTCGGCGTTTTTATCGATTCCAATGTTTTTGAACCGCTGAAAATCGGGAGAATGTATACCCTGAGCGGCATACAGGTATTGTTTTTGCTTGGCGCTGTCGCCGCGTGCGTCGGCGTGTTTACTTATTCGCAGAAAGCGATTAAGACCGTCGGCAAAAACGTCTTGTCTTTCTCGCCGATGGTCGCGTGGATTGTCATTTTGTCGCAGTCGCTGGTTTTAATCCTTTTTTCATCCGAAACATTGGAGCATTTTCTGATTTCACTTAATCTGCCACCGTTGCCGGCGGTACCCGTTTCCAGTACGCAGGCTGTCATCGGCGCGATTGTCGGCATCGGTTTGGTGAAAGGGGGGAAAGGGATAAAATGGAGTTTGGTGCTGCGCGTCGTGTCGGGCTGGGTAGCTTCTCCGGTTATCGCGTTTGTGCTGAGCTTTATTTCCTTGTTTTTTATGGAAAATGTGTTTAAACAGACAATATATGTTCCATGAGCCGGCCTCGTCCGGTCTGGCATCTGAGAGGAGAAAGCCGTGTCATATTTGAATGCCGTTTATCAAAAGTTTCCGCTTTTTTTCCTCTTGGCACATTTGGCTGCCGGTTTGGGATACTGCCTGTACATCGCCTGGTTTACGACGACGCTGGGTGGTGATACGCTTGAACATATCCATTCCTCGTGGCTCGTATATGCGGAATTTGTTCCCTATAAGGATTTCTTTCAGCACCATAACCCTCTCTTGTGGTATTTGTTCGCTCCGTTTGTCGGGTTGCATGCGTACGGCTTGGATGATAATGTGATTACGTCGTCTGTCGTTACGGCGGCAATACTGGCATCGTTTCTGACCTATTATTATCTGTATCTGATTGCTTCGCGTTTCTTAACCGGCAAAAGAGGGGGAGTGATTGCCGCCGCGATTGCCTTTACGCCCTATGTGCTGGTGTCGGTTGTCAACTTTCGTCCCGACAATTTTATGGTGGCTGCGTTTTTTTCCGGACTGTATTATTATTTCGGCTATTTGCAGGAGAAGAAACTCTGGTCGTTGAGCCTGTCCATGCTGCTGTTTTGGGCATCGTTTATGTTTTTGCAGAAAATTATTTTCACATTGGTTTTGCTGGCTGCCGTTACGCTGTACCTGCTTTGCCGCAGCCGGATTCTCTGGCGCGATATGCTGTATGCGCTGCTTCTGCCGTTCGGGCTGAGCCTGCTGTTTGCCGTCTGGCTCTGGCATCATGATATTTTGTCGGTCTGGTATCAATCCAACTTTACGTTTAATCTGCATATTCCCGAACTTTTTGCCGGCCGCCGGGTCGGGGAATTCTGGACGGAATTGCGGCTGTTGCTGGCCGGAGCCGGTTTGGTGGTGTTGTTTTGCTGGCGCGGGGCAAACCTATATTTTAAAATACTGGCAGTGCTGTTTGTTGCGGAACTGTGTCAGCGCTTGTTCTATTTTTCGGCATTTGCGTATTATTTTTACCAGTTGCTGTATCTTGCCGCCCTTTTGTCCGCGGTTTTTTTGGAAGAAAAAATTTTTAAGCGCTGCTTTGTCCTGATATACGTTCTTTTGGCGGCTCTGGCGTTTTGTATGTATAAACCTGCTGTCTACAATGGCAATATCGGCAGCCGGGCTGGGCGTTTTTATGAACCTTTGAACAAAAAAATCCTGCGCTATATTACGCCGTGTGATTATGTCCTGAATGGCGACGGAACGCTGTATAATCTTTATAACCGTGATCCGCATTACTACTGGAATTTGTTGGGGCAGCTGGACGTTATCGGCGCCGAGGTCGGCATTCGTCCTCTGATGGATATTAATCGGGTTATCCTGACCTATAAGCCCAAAATCATCTCCGCCGCACCGTACCGCAGCAAATATGCTTCCGAACGAGGAATTGATATTTATGTCCATCGTCCGGATATGGAACTTGTCAGCAAGTATTATAAACGTTTTGACAATTCCGACGTCCTCTATATCTTAAAGCCCGAATACAGCCGGTTAAAATGCGACTTTGACTATAAACAGCGCCGGTATCGGGCTTATGACTGATTTGGCGTTCGCCGGCCCAAACCGCCCGTACCGATAATAACAGTCGATAAATCAATTATATCCTTGACTTTTCAGACATCATTGCTTACGTTAAAACCGTTAAAACAATTATGATGTCTCACTAAAAAATTATTAAGCTATGTTGACAACGTTGCTTATTTATTATGGAGGCTGTGCCTTAGGATTGTTTGGCATGGCCAAGGTTGTGGAGCATCTTCCCGAAAGTGACGGCAAGAGTTCCGGAACCGATGATTACGGGTCTTCATCTTATGATGATAACCTGGGCTTTGACGGAGAACCAAATGGAATGCCGTATATGCCGTAAATAATACCCCTGTGCAATATCAGTGCAGGCTGTATTCTTCTCAAAAGGTCGTCTTTGACGGCCTTTTTTCGTATTTAAAATAAAAATTGACAAATAAAAGAAAATAATTTAGTTGTATTTGTCTAAAAAATAAAAAGGGTAAAAGATGAGCATTCTGGCAGTCGTCAGGCAAAAAATAAAAGAACGGCAGGGCAAGAGTTTTGCTTTGCTTGCAGAGCGGGTTGACAAGTCGGCTGTGGCGCCTTACTGCATAAATACGGCCGAAAATGTCAGTTCCGAAGAAACTATGGTATTGATTCTCGGCGGTGCCGGCGGGCGCGGCGTGCATCTTCGCGGGTATAACGGATATTTGAAAAAGACAGACGATTTCATAAAAACGCATCTGGAATTGTCCGGGAAGAATGTCAGAGTTTGTGTCGCCGTTTGTTACATCGGGCATTTTCATAATGAGCGGCTGGCGCGGGAAAAACTTTATCATGAATATTGGCAGGAAAAGTATTCTCTGGATATGATGGCAAAAGAACAGAGAGAAGAAATCTTAAATCCCTGTTATATAAAAGATATTTTTGAACAGGCGTTTTTGCCGCGGATATCCCGAAACGGCGGAAAAGAGCGCTTGCCGGCGGAACAGGCAGCACGGAATATTCGCCGTTTGAACATTGTGGCGCACTGCCACGGAGCGTATGTCGCCCTGCGTTTGGAACAGATGATGCTGCAGAAAATGGCGGAACTGGGATATCTGCCCGCTGAACGAAAAAAGGTTGTCCGCCAGCTGATGGTGTTGAATTATGCGCCTGATTGCCCGGTAAGAATGGCTGAATCATTGTTTGTTTCCATTGAATCGGCTGCCGATGAACATAATAAATATCAGACGAGGTTTAAAGAATACCTGCAAATGAAAGCGTTGGATTTTGGAATGCTTCGGTTGCCGGAACGCGGTGGCAACGTCTTGATGTGTACGAAAGTTGACAAAAGCGGCATAGAGGGAAATCCCCCGAAAGTTATTGTTTTAGAAAAGGTTGATCCCGAAATTTTCTTTTTTGCCGCAGCCAGACGCCGCCACAACTCCGATGATAAAGAAGACACCGAAAATGATAAAGAAAATCTCCAAAGAGATAAAGGAAACACCCAAAAGGAAAAGGTATTGGGAGAACATGAGTTTCTGGGGTTCAAAAAAGCGTCGAATATGAGTAAAGGTGCACAGGAATTACAGCTTTTTGCCAATAATATTCTGAAAAATGCCGTTTTGAACTCATTATGCCAAAACGATGCTTCTGCGAAAGCTCTGCCTACCGTCAAAACTCTTGCTTGCGATACGTCGAAACAATATGCCGCTTTTTCCCGTGCGTATCTGAAAGGTTGGCAGTTGCATACGCGCTGCGTTTTCACAAATCAGCAAAAGCTCAAAAGTTTCATCTGGCATCACCAAACTTGCAGAATTGAGCTGGATGGTTAAGCTGTCGTATCTCCGGCAAATCTCAAAACACGGAAGACAGTTTTAACCTTGCCGTCAGTACTGTACGGTACAGAGCAGAACAGAACAGAACAGAACAGTACTGCTTGATAGCTTTATACATCCCTCTTGTTTTGTATTTTCCTTCAGTCAATCCGGCGTGCGACAGAATGTTAAATATCCAAATCCTCGGCGAATTTTGCCCTTTCTATAATGAATTTGAATCGCTGCTCCGGATCTTTTCCCATCAGCCTCTCAACCTGCCGCCGCGTTTCAAACGCTTCGTCGCGTGCTTCCTCGGTATTGGCAGTCGGAATAACGACCCGCAGCAAAACGCGGTTATTCTTATCCATTGTCGTTTCTTTTAATTGTAACGCGCTCATCTCGCCCAAGCCTTTAAAACGGCTGATATCCGGTTTTTGGTTGGCCTTTGCCTTACTGAGGATTTTGTCTTTCTCCTCATCGTCCAGCGCGTAGTAATTCTTACCGCCGAAAACGATTTTATACAGCGGTGGCGTCGCAATAAACAAATGCCCGTTTTCAATCAGTTTCGGCATATATTGGTAGAAAAACGTCATCAGAAGCGAGGTAATGTGTGCGCCGTCCACGTCCGCATCGGTCATGATGATAATTTTCTCGTAACGCAGGTTTTCCTCTTTGTAATTGTCTTTGGTGCCGCAGCCCAGCGCTTCAATCATATCTTTGATTTCCTGATTTTGCGTAATCTTGTCCAGGCTGGCACTGGCAACGTTCAGGATTTTCCCGCGCAACGGCAAAATCGCCTGCGTCATACGGTCGCGTCCCTGCTTGGCGGATCCCCCTGCAGAGTCGCCCTCGACAATAAATATTTCCGTATCCTCGGCTGCTGCTTTGGAACAGTCTGCCAGTTTCCCCGGCAGACGCAGTTTCTTTGTCGGCGATTTGCGGTTTTGCACTTTTTCTTCTTTTCTTTTTTTGCGCAGTTCGGCGCGGCTGACGACATATTCAATCAAGGCGCTGGCATTTTCCTTGTCAGAAGAAAGCCAGTGGTCAAATGAATCTTTAACAGCTTTTTCAACCAAACCGGCTGCTTTGGTCGAGGTCAGCTTGTCTTTTGTTTGCCCCTGAAATTGCGGGTCGCGGATAAATACCGACAGCATAATCGCCGCATCGCTCAAAAAGTCTTCCGCCGTAATGCCTGCTGCCTTTTTAATGTTGGCCATATCCGCATATTCTTTCAGGCTTTTGAGCAACGCTGTACGAAACCCTTGTTCATGCGTTCCGCCTTGCGGTGTAATGACCGTGTTGCAGTAGGAATTGCAAAAGCCTTTTTCGTCGTCTGGCCAGGTAATTGCCCATTCAACCTTGCCTTCGTCGCCGGCCAGCTCGGCCTCGCCGGAAAAGGGCGTCCGGTTGATTGTCAGCCGGGTGCCGATTTGATAATTCAAAAAGTCCAGCAGTCCGTTCGGAAAATTGAATTCGGTTTCGGTTGGGATATCATCGCCGGCAGTCAGAACTTCCGGAGCGCATTTCCAGAATATTTTAATTCCCTTGAACAGAAAAGCCTTTGAGCGTGCCATGCGGTAAATTTTCGCCGGAACAAATTTATTGTCCGTACCGAAAATCTCCTCGTCAGGCAAAAAGGTAATGCTGGTACCGCGGCGGTTAGGAGCGTTTCCGACCAAAATCAGCGGTGTAACCGGCTTTCCGCACGAATATTCCTGACGGTAAAGTTTCTTGTCACGAGCCACTTCCACCACCAGCTTTTTTGACAGGGCATTGACAACCGACGAACCGACGCCGTGCAGGCCGCCGGAAACTTTATAAGCGTTTCCGCCGAATTTGCCGCCTGAATGAAGGGTGGTCAAAATGACTTCCAAAGCGGATTTCCCCGGATACTTCGGATGGTCGTCTACCGGAATACCGCGGCCGTTGTCGGTAATAGTTACCGACAGGTCGGCATTGACGGCGATGTCAATCCGGTTCGCATAGCCGGCAACGGCCTCGTCCATGGAGTTGTCAAGGATTTCCGCTACCAGATGGTGCAGCGCCTGTTCGTCCGTTCCGCCGATATACATGCCGGGGCGGTGTCGTACCGGATCAAGTCCTTCCAGAACTTCAATATCGCGCGCCGAATATTCTTCTTTGGCGGCAGTTGCGGAATTTTCAAACAAATCGCTCATGCTTTCCTCTGATGTTTTTTCTTTGCCCGGAAGCAGCCTCCGGCCGTTATTTTCGTAATCATCTCGCCAAAACATATAGAAACAAAAGGAAAAACACAAGAAAAATCTCCAATTCTTAAACAGAAAAAGCCTTTTTGCCGCCTTAGGGAACATATTTGGCTCAGGCAGAAAAAGCGAAATTAAAAAAATAAACAAAAAACTTGCATTCTGTCAAAAACAATGTTAAAAGAAACCGTATTTTTAATTTTTTATATATATTTTTAATTTTATTATGTCAAAAGGACCATTCACTGCCCGTATCAATCAGATTGATACCGCAGAAAATTTCCACATTTTACAGGTGGAGCAGTTAACCGAACAGTTTTTTCACGGTCAGAAGGAGACGTTGAAAGTTCCCGTAGACGAACGGCTTTCTTCTTTGCGCTCCGGCGACGTTATTACTTATTACCGAGCGGAAGAAGAGTATGTCATTACGGAAACGCCGCATTCGGAAGAACGTGTCGTACTCTTGTTTAAGCGCAGTTCTGACGGACTTGGACTGCCGGAAAAGCGCTGTCTGTGGATAGCTCCGGGCAAGCCTCTGATGCAGTTGCCGGATTTGCCGCGTATTGTTCAAATTCTGCTTGGTTTGTCTTCCTATTACGGTAAACGGGAGGATTTGGTGAGAGCCGCGCTGGATATTCTGGCGCTGTCGCAAGATGCCGAAGCAATTGATGCTCTGTTCTCAATTCGTCCGGATTTGCTGGATAAACTGCTGGGAATGGAATATGCGGTTGTTTCCGTGCAAGTTGCCGATTCGCTCATTGCTCTGGCTTTGGCCGGTGCCGATTTGGAACACCCGCGCCGCCGCGATTTGCGGCAGATTTTGTCTTTGGCGCTGCTCCACGGCGAAGCTCAGGCCAAGATTTATGACTTTATCGCTTCATACGAACGCGAATAAGGCATAAAAAAGCATTTTCTGCCCGTGTGCGGATACCTCCCGGACGGCCGGTGTTCGAACCTTGTGAACCCGTATTTTCCCTCCTTTGCATAAAGGGGCGGAAAATACGGCTTTTTTTTGCCCGAATGACAAAAAAAGTCTTGCAAATTAAATCTTTTATCCTTATAAATATAAACGAAAACGGCAATCCCGCCGTTTTTTGTAATTCACACGCAGGAATGGCGTCGGTCTGCCCGGATGAAAAGGACAGGCTTCACGCTCCGGTGCTTAAAGCGATTTAGGCCGAAATCCTGCGGAGGTTTAACCGGAAAATAAGGAAAAATAAAAATGACACTTCCTACTTTTACATTGCGTCAGCTCGTTGAAGCCGGCGTACACTTCGGACACCACGCCCGTCGTTGGAATCCGCAGATGGCTCCGTATATTTACGGCAAAAAAGACAACGTTCACATCATCGACCTGCAGAAAACTTACCCGATGCTTTACACAGCGCTGGCAGTTGCCCGCGACGTAGCGGCCAAAGGCGGCAAGGTTCTGTTTGTTGCAACCAAGCGCCAGGCTCAGGATATCGTTAAGGAAAGCGCTGAAAGATGCGGACAGTACTATGTTAACTACCGTTGGCTCGGTGGTATGCTCACCAACTGGAAAACTGTTAACAAGTCTATCAACCGTCTCGTTAAATTAAACGAAATGGAAGAAAAGAACGCCTATGACGGATATACCAAGAAAGAAATGCAGAACATCAAGAAAGAACAGGAAAAGTTGGCTCTTTCTTTGGATGGTATCAAAAATATGGGCGGTCAGCCTGATTTGCTGTTCGTTATCGATACGCCGAAAGAAGCTTTGGCGATTAAAGAAGCCAGAAAGCTGGGTATCCCGGTAATCGGCATCACCGATACGAATGCAAACCCGAATGACGTTGATTACCCGGTTCCGGGCAATGACGATGCCATTCGTGCCATCCAGCTGTATTGCGAACTCGTTTCGTCTGCAATTCTGGACGGTATGCAGGCGGAAATCGCTGCTCAGGGCGTTAAAGTTGACGATGCCGTAAATGCAGCGGCTGACGAAGCATTCGTTGAAAATGTAGAAAACGCTTAACTATATTAAGTAGTGTAAAAAAAAGCAGGCGGCGGCTTTCGGGCTGCCGCCGGACTATCGTATTTAGAACATCAAACAAGGGGAATGATAATGGCAGAAATTACCGCAGCTCTGGTAAAAAGTTTAAGAGAGACCTCCGGTGCCGGCATGTTGGATTGCAAAAAGGCGCTGGTTGAAACCAATGGCAATATGGAAGAGGCAATTGACTGGCTCCGCAAAAAAGGCCTGGCTTCCGCTGCCAAAAAAGCCAGCCGTATCGCCGCAGAAGGTCTGGTATCCGTATATGTAGAAGGCAATGCCGGTGCGGTTGTTGAAGTAAACTCCGAAACCGACTTCGTTGCCAAGAACGATATTTTTCAGGATTATGTTGAAAATGCCGCCAAGGCTGCTCTGGCTGTCAAGGGCGATGTTGAAGGCCTGAAAGCTTTCACCTGCCCGGTAACCGGCAAAGATATGGGAACGATTTTAACGGATATGATTGCTAAAATCGGTGAAAATATGAATCTGCGCCGCGCCGCTTATCTGAGTGCCGCCAATGGCGTCGTCTGCTCCTACATTCATAACGCCGTTCGTCCGAATCTTGGTAAAATCGGCGTTTTGGTTGCTGTTGAAGGCAATGCCGATAAGGCTAAAATGCAGGAACTGGGCAAACACATCGCTATGCACATTGCTGCCACCAACCCGATTGCGATGACAATTGCCGAAGTTCCGACTGAAGCCGTTGAACGCGAAAAGAATATTTTCAGCGAGCAGGCTCTGGCTTCCGGCAAACCGGCAAACATCGTTGAAAAAATGGTTGAAGGCCGCATCCGCAAGTACTATGAAGAAGTTGTCTTGGAAGAACAGGCATACATTATGGACCCGGATAAGAAGGTAAAAGACATTGTTGCCGAATTTGCTAAAGAAAACAACACCGACGTTAAACTCGGCGGTTTTGTATGCTTCAAACTTGGCGAAGGCCTGCAGAAGAAAGAAGAAGACTTTGCAGCCGAAGTTGCAGCTCAGCTCGGCAAGTCCGCATAAGCTTTGGCTTTAATGCATAAATGCCGTGTGGCACAAAAATAATGCTGTAAGGTATAAAATTGTGCCAAACCTGAATGAGAACAGCCGGAATTTAATTCCGGCTGTTTTTTATTTTCTGAATGTAAAAAGTTCTTGATAAATTTCGCTTTTATAAATTCTTACATGTGATAAAAAACGGTCATTAATTTTCTACACATAAAGTTTTATGCCCGGCAAGACTAAAGTATTGTTTTTGCACAGCGGCAGAGTAACATAAAACTGCTGAATTAAAATGACCGTTTTTTTTCAGCAGGTGAGTCGTTATGCGTAAGAAGTTCTATTTTACTGTTTTATTGTTTATCTTGCTGCCGGTATATTGTATGGCCGCACAATATGCCGTAAAAAAGCAGGATGTAAGTTTCGGAAAGTTTACTCAAACTTCGGAAAATGCCGAAATTTATTTATCGCCTGACGGCAGTGTTACAGCGGTAGGCGGGCGCGTTTCCAACGGAGTGGCAGGAATAATACATTATTCTTTGGAAGATACGAAACAGGACGTAATGGTGAAAATGCCGGATACATATTCCATCTATGAGGAAGGCATTGGCTGCAAATTTGAAATATATAACCATACCTATAACCCGCAGCAGTTTAACCTGTATGTCGGCGGTCCGTCCGAACAGGATGTATATATCGGCGCGACCCTGCGCATAACCGGGATGTGCGAACCGGGAACATACTCAACGACCTATTATGTCAATCCAACGGTAAATGGCTACTATAGCGGTTTTAATACGCCGATTCGGGTCTCGTTGATTATCGAGGAAAAAATAGGCATCCGTGAAACACAATCTCTTGATTTCGGCACATTGGTTTCTCCGGCTGCTGACAGTACCGTTACGGTAGATTATAACGGCAGTCGCCGAAGTTCCGGAAACATACATTTACACTCGTCAAAAGCGTCCAACGGCGTTTTTCAGCTTGAGGGGATAGCCGGCCGTAAGGTAAATGTAACGTTTCCGTCATCTGTAGATATCGGCGGCGGTATGGTCGTCAGCAATTTTACGGCGGATACGGGATTATCTTTTCCGCTGGAGGCAGAGCGGCAGAATATGAATGTCGGTGCAACGTTGAATGTGCCTGCCGGTACGCCCGAAGGAGAATACAGCGGTCAATATACCGTTATCGTCAGCTACTAATAAAAACAGGTTCAGCCGCATGGCTGAACCTGTGTGTCGGAACTTGTAATTTCGGTAAATAAACGGTAATTAAACCGTCATAAACTGATTTTTGATAAATTCCGGCAGCGTTTCATCCGCCTTGCCTAAAACCAGATGGTCAAAACAAACGCTGTTGGCCGGTGGTTCCAAATTAAAAGCAAGCGTTTTGGCGCCGTTTTTCCAAGCTTCCCAGACAAAACGAGAAGCGGGAGGAATTTCTCCTGACGTTCCGACCGCAACGAAGAGGTCGGCGCAGCGCAGCAGGTCTTCCGCAACAGAAGTGAACATTATTTCTTCGCCAAAGAAGACAATGTCCGGCCGCAGCGATTTCTCGGCGCGGCAAAAAGGGCAGGGCATATCCGGCGTGATATCATTCCATGTTTCCCAGATATTATGGCAATGTGAGCATCGGATTTTGTTAATTTGTCCGTGAATGTGATACACATTTTCACTGCCCGCCTTTTCGTGCAGGGTATCCATGTTTTGCGTCAGGATATATACTTCTCCTGAATAGCCCTGCTGTAGCCAGCTGATTGCCAAATGGGCGGCATTGGGCTTTGCTTCAGCCATGTCGTGCCTTAACCCGTTATAAAAGTCAAGCACGTCACTGCGTCGTTGCAAAAGGGCTTCCGCCGTTGCCACCTCTTCGGGATTGCGGTTGTTCCACAATCCGTTTTTTCCGCGGAAGAGCGATAGCCCGGATTCGGCGGAAATGCCGGCACCGGTCAGAAATACAATTTTACGGTATTGGAATTGCATAAATTTAGACTTTTTTTTACGAGGTTGGCTCCCTGGGCTCATTCCTTCGTGAAACAGTCTTTTGCCGTTTCAAAATAATAAAACATATATTTATCGGAATAAGCATATAATACGTTTTTTGTGCCGTTTGTCAACAAAATATCCAAATCAGATACCGGCGGCAAAACAGATGTTGACAAACGTTCCGAATTTGGCTACAGTTCGCCTCGGTTCGTTGTTTTATCCAAAGCAAATAAAAGGAAATCAGGATGCTATTTGAAAAAGCGGCAATTTTGGGCATCGGCTTGATTGGTTCTTCGCTTGCCCGTTGCCTTAAGCAAAACAGCGATGTTAAAACGCTGGCTGTTTACGATAAAAATTCTGCCAATCTGCAAAAAGCCCGCGAACTGGATTTGGCCGATATTTATGCCGGTAATCTGTGCGAAGCCGTCAAAGGCGCCGATTTGGTCGTATTCGCCACGCCGGTCTGCGCATTTGGCGCATTGGCACGGGAGAGTGCACCGTTCCTGAAAAAAGGAACAGTCATTACCGACGTCGGTTCGGTTAAACAATACAGCTTGCGCGAAATGGAAAAATATTTAAACCGGCACAACGGTATGGTTGTTGTCGGAGGGCATCCTGTTGCCGGTACAGAAAAGTCCGGACCCGAAAACGGTTTTGCCTCGCTGTTTAAAGGGCGTTGGTGCATTTTGACGCCGGATGAAAATTCTTCATCTGATGCCGTTGCCCGCCTGACGGCAATGTGGGAGCATTGCGGCATGAAGGTAGATACGATGGAGCCTGCGCATCATGATAAGGTTATGGCCGCCGTATCGCACCTGCCGCAGCTGATTGCATATTCCATTGTCGGCACCGTTGCCGATTTGGAGGGATATGAACATAAGGAAATTATCAAATATTCCGCCGGCGGCTTCCGCGATTTTACGCGTATTGCCGGTTCTGACCCGACAATGTGGCGCGATGTCTTTTTGACCAACAAGCAGACGGTTTTGGAACTGATACAGCGTTTTGTTGAAGATTTAATAGCCCTTGAACGTAATATTCGCTGGGACGAGGGAGATAAGCTGTTTGATTTGTTTAAGCGTACGCAGAAAATCCGCAAAGACGTCATTGAAGCCAAGCAGGATCAGCCTGAACACGAAAAACGCATTTTGGAAGAACTTGGCGCGGAATTTTGAAACAGCCCGTATTTTGAAGCAGTCCGCATTGTAAAACAATCCTTATTTGGGAGTAGTCCGTATTTTGGAATAGAGCATACTTTGAAACAGTCTGTTTGCGGCGAAAAATATTGACAACCGAAAATAATGGATTACATTATACCAAACTTATCTAAAGAGGAGATGTGTGTATGTATAAAAAAATTATAGGGCTGGCTGTCTTGCCGTTTTTGCTGGCAGGCTGTGCCGATAACATCAATTCCGACCATTATAATACCAATCAGGCCGGAAAAGTTTCAACAGTTTCCCAGTGCACGGTATTAAGTGTGCGTCAGGTGGGCGTAAACAGCGATTCCGGCGCCGGAACGCTTATCGGCGGCATTGCCGGCGGCGTAGCCGGTTCTACCATCGGCGGCGGCAGCACCGCACATACGCTGGGAGCGGTTGGCGGCGCATTGCTTGGCGGTCTTGTTGGTGATGCCGCAGAAAAAGGGCTGAGTTCCCAGACCGGCTTGGAATATATCGTCAAGCTTGACAACGGTCAGGTAATCAGCGTTACGCAGGGAACGGGGCAGGCGCTCGGCGTCGGCCAGCGTTGTCTGGTTTTGTTTGGCAATACGACCCGCATTATTGCCCAGTAAAATATGAAAAAGCGCCTGATAGCAATCGTCTTTGTTCTGATTGCCGCGTTCGGCGTGTTATGTTACGGCAGCAGATACCGTCGGCAGAAAACGCCGGCAGTATCTGTGGTTATGCTTACCTATCAGCGGGCAGAAATGCTGCCGCAGGCGATAGAGAGCATTTTGTCGCAGACTTTTTCTGATTTTGAATTTATCATCATAAACGACGGTTCGTCGGACGATACCGATGAAGTCGTCGCACACTATAATGATTCTCGTATTCGCTATTATCGCAATGACCGCAACCGGGGAATTGCTTTTTCCCGTAACCGGGCGGCATCTCTGGCGCGTGGAAAATATATTATGATTATGGATGACGATGATCGGAGCTTTCCGGAACGGATGTCCGGACAGGTCTCTTACCTTGAACAACATTCTGATATTGCGGCTGTTGCCGGGCAGATAGCAGGGTTGCCGCGCATTCCGCAAAATCATGATGAAATTGCAGCCGGGCTGATACAATACAATAATTTCGGCAATGCCAATGTAATGTACCGCCGCAGTTTTGCCGCAAAACACGGCATTCGGTATGACGAAGAGTTGAAAGCGTCGGAAGACTGGGATTTTTGGCTGAAAATACTGTTTGCCGGCGGGAAGTTTGCCGCGCTTCCTGATGATGTATTGGCAAGAAACGGCGCCAGCACAAAATATTACGGTATCAGCTATGAAGAGGCCAATGCTGCCGTCCGTAAAAAAATCGGCAAGGCCTTTCTGCCGGAAAAACCGGACGCGTTTTATGCCGCCGACAGTTGCGGTAAATTAAAACTTATATCTGAAAAGAATATATTTTCCCCGGCTTTTATGCAAAAGCTTTTTGATATCAACTGTCCTGCCGCGGCATCTCCAGCAGTTCGCTGACAAATTGCGGCAGCGTATCGCCGGCCTTACCCATAATATGCCTGTCAAAATAGAAGTTGTTTGACGTCGGTTCAAGATTAAATTCAAGCGTATCAGCCCCATAATACTTGGCAGTCTGTACAAATCCGGCTGCCGGATAAACCACGCCGGACGTTCCCACGGACACGAACAGGTCAGATGTGCTTAAAAGCCTTTCCACCTTATCCATATAAAGCAGATTTTCGCCGAAGAAAACGATATTGGGCTTCATCATTCCCATAATATGGCAGTTCTCGCAAACCGTTTCTGAGGTAACGTCGCCCCAGGTTTCCAGAACGTGTCCGCAGTTCATGCAGACAGCCTGGTTAATCTGCCCGTGGATATGGATGACGTTTTTGTTTTTGGCTTTTTCATGTAAGGTGTCGATGTTCTGCGTTATAATATGAACCTCGCCCGGATACTCCTGCTGCAGCCGCGTAATTGCCAGATGTCCGGCGTTGGGCTTCGCATTCCAAAGTTCAGGTTTCATGTTGTTATAAAAATCGTGGACGTAATCTTGATTACGGTAATATGCCTCAATTGTTGCCACATCTTCAACACGGTGGTTGTTCCATAGCCCGTTTTCGCTTCTGAACGTGGCTAGGCCGGATTCGGCGGAAATTCCCGCTCCGGTTAAAAACAAAATTCTCTTGTAAGTCTTTGCCATAAAAATCTCCGTTTCCTCTCATTTGCCGTTATACTTTTTTAATCTGTATTATATGTTTGACCAGCCTTATGTTTCTTAATCCGTATTAAGCATCCTTACTTATATTATACCTTTCTAACCTGTTGTCGCTTAAATCTTTTCTTAAGCAATTTAGATTATATGTAAACCAAGCCTGCGTGACAGGCAACCTTTTTTATAAGACGGAGAACAAAATTATGTGTTGCAACGGAATTCTCGCCCTGTTGGCGCTTATTATCGGCTTTATGGCTATTGTCTATCTTTTGTATCAGGTATATTCTTATATCCGCTGCGGCTGCGGGAGATACGGGCCGTTTGTATCTTCGTACGGAAAAATCAAAGAAGACATTTTGGAAGAAGCCAGAAAAGTATTGAGAAAAGCCGACCGTCCGCTAAAAGTAACCGACTTGGGCTGCGGCAGCGGAGCTTTGCTTCTGCCGTTGGCAAAAGAATTTCCCGAACATCAGTTTACCGGCTACGAGTGGGATGTCGTTCCCCTGACGATGGGAAAGATTAAAGCTGCCGGGCTGAAAAACATCACTTTTGTCAAAGGGGATTATATGAAACAGTCCTATGCCGATATGGACTTAATCCTCTGCTATGTGTTGAAAGTAACCGGCGAGCCGTTGGGCAAAAAATTGGCACAGGAAATTAAAAAGGACTGCATTGTTATTTCCGAAATGTTTCCTCTTGGGCATTTACATGAAATCAAACAGATAGAATCTTCTATTTATGGCGTGCCGGAAAAAATTTACGTTTATCAAAAGCCTCATTCTCAGAAAGATTCTGTTCAACCCCGGAAATCCGCCCCGCACAACGGCAAGGCCAAATCTCAGTCGGAAAAATCCGCACCGCGAGCTCGTAAAGCCAAATCTCAAGCCGGCAAAGAAACGCCCGGTGCAGGCAAATCCCAAATCTCCAGATTCAAAACCAAAAAGTAAGGAAAAGAAAAATGTCTCGAAAAACTTGTTTTATGATTTTTATTGCCGCCGTTACCATAATTTTGGTGTCCTATGTTATAAAATTTTCTCCGGTAACCGGGGCAGTATCTTCTGTTTTTGCCGCAATGCAGAATCCGTATCTGGCAGCCTCTGCCGTTGTTGTTTCCCTGCTGCTGGCAAAACAGCGTTATTATTGGCTGCTGATACTGGGTTGTGCTGTTCTTGCCGCAGTTCTGATACAGTTTTTTGTCGTTGGAGGAGCCCTCGCTGCAGCGGTATTGCTGTATAAGATTGCGGCATTTGTCGTTTATGCATATTTGATTATGCTGATGCGCTTTATGCTTTAGAAAAAAGCCGCCCGTAAAACGGCGGCATATTTTTTATCAGGGCGCGTATTATATTTTCTTTTCATAAATTTGTTTACATTTAAAACAAAATGGCTTAAACTCCTTTCTGCTTTAAAAACAAGATTTAACTAATGGGGAATTATTTAAAATGTTAAGAAGAACTAAAATTGTTGATTTGCTGAAGTCGGACACGACTAAACCGCAGGTATTGGCAAAAGGTTGGGTCAGAACCAGACGTGATGCCAAAGATTTTTCGTTTATTGAATTAAACGACGGATCCTGCCTGAAAAATTTACAAATCATTGCTCATAATAATCTCCCCAATTATAATGAAGTAAAAAGTTTGTCTACCGGTTCGTCCGTTGCCGTAACCGGCGCTTTGGTAGAGTCTCAGGGCGGCAGCCAAAAATACGAAGTCGTGGCCGATAAAATCGAAATTTACAGTCTGGCGCCGGAAGATTTTCCGTTGCAAAAGAAAAAGCACTCTGATGAATATCTGCGCACGATTGCCCATCTGCGTCCGCGCACCAATAAATACGGCGCCGCTTTTCGCGTTCGGTCGGCTTTGTCTTATGCAATACACAAATTTTTTCAGGAGCGTGGATTTAAATATGTCCATACGCCGATTATAACCGGTTCCGACTGTGAAGGCGCCGGGGAGATGTTTCAGGTAACAACGTTGGATTTGAAAAATCCTCCGCTTTTGCCGGACGGAAAAATTGATTACAGTCAGGATTTCTTCGGCAAGCCTGCGCACTTGACTGTATCCGGACAATTGAACGGCGAAATGTATGCCTGTGCTCTGGGAGATATTTATACGTTCGGTCCGACGTTCCGTGCCGAAAATTCCAATACCGCGCGCCATGCGGCAGAGTTCTGGATGATTGAGCCGGAAATGGCTTTTGCCGATATTCATGACGATATGGATTTGGCCGAGGATATGGTGCGCTTTTGTGTAACCGACGTTATGGAGCAATGCGCTGATGATATTGAACTGTTTGCCAAATTTGTTGATCCGACGCTGATGGAAACGCTGAACAATATCAAAAACAACAGTTTTGCCCGCATTACCTATACCGAGGCTATCGAAATTATGCAAAAGTCAGGCAAAAAATTTGAATATGCTCCGGAATACGGGATTGATATGCAAACCGAGCATGAGCGTTTTCTGGCGGAAGAACATTTCAAGCGTCCGGTAATTGTCCGCGACTATCCGAAAGAAATCAAGGCTTTCTATATGCGGATGAACGATGATAACAAAACCGTCGCCGCTATGGATGTTTTGGTTCCGAGGATTGGCGAACTGATTGGAGGCTCGCAGCGTGAAGAACGGTATGAGCTGTTGAAAAAGCGGATAGAAGAACTTGGAATGCACGAAGAAGATTACGCCTGGTATCTGGATTCGCGCAAATACGGTTCGGTGCCGCACGCCGGGTTCGGACTGGGATTTGAACGGATGATGATGCTTTTGACCGGTATTGCCAATATCCGTGACGTTATTCCGTTTCCGCGGACGCCTAAATCGCTTAACTTTTAGATGAGCCGTATTCGGATAAAGGCCTGACTGTTGAACGGACCTTATTCCGAAAAATGGCTTAACCTTAGGGAGATAAAGCTATGCAGAAAATCTTTGGCCGGGCTGGGCAGCCGTTGTTGCCGCAAAAGGTTTTATCCGTTGCAATTGTTACGGTTGCCTTTTGTATTTGTGCCGCAGCTTTCCCTGCTGCCGTTGCCGCATCGGCGGAGGAAGGGGACAGGCAGCCGGCAGAAGTCTTTACGCACAAGGTAGAAAAAAAGCTGCTGCCGCTGCCGGATTGTAAAGACGCCGTGCTTCTTGGCGCGGTCAAAGATTTTGTTGCCGGGTTTTATGCCGGAAATGCTGATAAAAATGCAGCATTTCGCCGTCGGTGTCATTTTATAACCCATAATCTGGCAGAATTTTCCCGGGAAAATATTGCCAATTATAAAACAGAGGCGGCTCGCCCCGTATCGGATATTATTATTGACCTGAAAGTTAATAAAAACATCTTGGAAGAAAATATGCTTCTCTGCAAAAATCAGAGCCCTTATAAGGATCCCGGAAACGTTTATATTCTGGTGTATCCGGAAGAAGACGGCTACAGGGTGCATCTGATAAATCTGGGTGCACAAGGGGAAGATGTTTCCTTCTTTTATAAAAAGGCTTGATTTTGCCGGGCGGATACCCTAAATAAATTCCGTTGCCGCCACAAAAATATATGGCGAACCGCCGCTGGCATGCCGGTTAAAAAGCTCGGTACAGCGGTTGAAAGGCACGGTACGCCGGTTGAAAAGTGAAGTCTGTTAGGAATAAGTATGAGCGAACATAAAGATTTAATCGTTATAAAACCGAAATCCCAACTGCCTATGGTGGTTGAGGAAAACGGGATTTATGCTTATCTTGAACAGATAAAAAGATTCCCGGTGCTGACCGAAGATGAAGAAAAGAAACTGATAACCGATTTTCAGACCAAAGGCGACTTGCTGGCCGCCCAAAAGCTGATTACCTCGCATTTGCGCCTGGCCGCCAAGATTGCGCTGACCTACCGCCGTTACGGGCTGCCGATGTCTGATGTTATTTCCGAGGCTAATCTGGGGTTGATGCAGGCGGTTAAAAAATTCGATATGGATAAGAAAGTTCGGTTGGCAACGTATGCGATATGGTGGATAAAAGCCGCGGTCAACGATTACATCCTGCGTTCTTGGTCTTTGGTCAAAATCGGCACGGTTGCGGCGCAGAAAAAACTGTTTTATAACCTGAGCCGGATAAAAGCCCGTTTAGGGTTATACGAAAATAAGGAACTTGAGCCGAAAGTGGTCAAGGCTATTGCACATGAACTGATGGTTGATGAAAAGGACGTTACCGAAATGAACCGCCGTATCGGCGGCGACAGTTCTCTGAACGTCAGTGTCGGCGATGACGAAGACGGTCATGAAAAAATCGATATGATTGTTGACCGCCGGGAAAATATTGAAGCCAAAATATCGGCACGGCAGGAGCAGGCGTATAAAGCCAGAATTTTGGCTCAGTGTATGAAAAAACTGGATGAACGCGAGCAGTACATCATTAAAAACCGGATGCTGACCGAAAACCCGAGCACGTTGGATGATATCGGAACTCATTTCAACATCAGCCGTGAACGGGTGCGGCAGATTGAAAAGAAGGCTTTCGATAAGCTTTCTTCCGAAGTAAAAAAGGCAATGGCGGCATAAGGCTGCATTTCCGTTGTCGGAAGTTTGAGAATGGACAGGCAATTGCATAACACGGCCAAGGCATCAGCCGAAAAAGACAAGAAGGCGGCATCGCTGCGGGAAGAATTGGTCATGGCATTGGCGGCAGCAAAAATTCCGTCGCCGCGTTTGGAAGCCGGCATAATTTTGCGGTATGCCGTACCCGGATATCCTGAAATGACGGCAACAGAGGCCGCTCAGGCTCGTCAAATGCTTGCGCGGCGTCTCCGTCATGAACCGCTGGATAAGATAACCGGAGAGCGCGAGTTCTATAAATCGGTGTTTATGGTAAATAATGCAGTACTGACTCCCCGCCCGGATACGGAAATTTTGGTGGAAGAAGTGTTGAAAAGAATTAATCCCGAAAAAAAGTGTCGGATTCTGGATTTGGGAACCGGATCAGGATGTATCCTGCTGTCGTTGCTTAAGGAATGTCCTTTGGCAGAAGGAACCGGAGTGGATGTTTCTCCGGAAGCGCTTGCCGTTGCGCGGGAAAATGCCGCAAGGCTCGGCGTTTCCGGCAGATGCTCTTTTGTAAATCAGAGCTGGTCGGAGTGGAAACCCGAAAATGAAAAATGGGACATGATAGTCTCCAATCCGCCGTATATCCCGCGTGGCGATATAGCCGGGCTGGATGCGGAAGTAAAAGATTATGACCCGCATTTAGCGCTGGACGGCGGCGAAGACGGTTACGGTTGCTATCGGGAAATTGCCGGCCTGGTGCCTTTAATTTTGCAAAAGGGCGGTTATATTCTGTTGGAAAGCGGAATGGGGCAGGCTGAGGATATTATGCGCATTTTTTCGGCTCAGGGGCTGGAAACAGTTGCCGTCATCCCGGATTTGGCCGGCATAAACAGATGTGTGATACTAAAAAAATAAGTTGCAAAAATAATTTTTAGCCTCTAATATCCGTTCTGTATTTGACGCGCGGTTTTATGTTGGGCGCGTTAGCCATTTCCTTTTTGAATGTAATGAATTGACAGGGTTTAAGACTCTGTCGTGATTGTGGGAATATATGAAAAAGCAAAATAACAGATTTCGCAATAATGGTAACAATAACAACGGTTACACATTGAACTATAAATTTGACAGCGTAAGCATAGCCGGAAAGATAAGCGGTACCGCGCTGGACTTGATTCGCCGCTATAACGACCTTGCCAAAGAAGCTCAGAGCTGCGGCAATTATGTCGATATGGAAATTTATCGCCAGTATGCCGAACACTATCGCAAAATTGTAACGGATATCAACGAGCGGCGCCAGGCACGTCAGGACGGGCAGAACCGTCAGGACGAGAAAAACCTTTCTGAAAATTCCGAAGCACAGGGTGTTTCAGATGTGGAAGAAGGCAATAATGAAACGTCGGCCGCGCCGGTCGAACCTGTGCCCGAAGCCAACGGATATGTTGAAACCCTTCCCGCTCAGGAAAGTCCTGCTGCCAAAAGTTTTCAGGTGGTTGAAATCTCAGCTGAAAAAGCGGAAATTCCGGCGGAGGCGAAACCCAAACGCGTTGTCCGGCGCAAGGTCTCTGCCCCGCGCAAAACTTCAGAAAAGGCTGCGGCGGAAGGCTAGCCTGTTTTATTAAAATATGCAGATAAGGAGAAAATATATGCCAGCAGAGCTTGCTTTTTTAATTGTCGCAGTTGCGGTAATTGCCATTACATATAAAACCTATGTCGGGTACGGGGATTACCGATGGTATACCAAGCTGGGCTTTTTTCTGTTTTTGCTGATTGGCTGGAGTGCTCCTTTTCTGGGATTTATACTGCGCCGTGCGGATTTGCCCGAAAGTTTCGTTTATTTGACCAAAGGGCTGTATTTCCTGTTTGGCTTTGTCTTTTTTCTTTTTATTATCAGTTTTATCCGCGATACGTTGTGGATGGTTATTGATTTGATACGCCGGGCTCCGGTTGAGGAAATGAAAAATCCGCCCTTGTTGCAAAAGGTAAATATCATTACATTCGTTTTTTGTCTGCTGTTTTGTTTTTACGGCGTATACGAGGCTGAAAAAAATCCGGCAATTAAAACATATGACATAACATCTCCCAAAGTCCGGCAGAAAACAAAAGTCGTTATGCTGTCAGATTTGCATATTGATGTTGACGTGTCGCCTGAAACAGTAGAGCGGCTGGTTAATCGCGTCAATACCTTAAATCCCGATGCCGTAGTCATTGTCGGAGATATCGTTGACAATACGCCTGTTAAACTTTATAAGCAGATGCAGGAATTGAAAAAGCTGAAAGTCAAAGACCATGTTTATCTCGTTTTGGGCAATCACGAATTTTATTCGGGTGCAATGGGCTGGGGGCTTGCATTTGCTCAGATGGGATTTGAATTTTTAAACAATTATGGCGAAAAACTTGGCGATACCGGGATTTATATTGCCGGCATTCCGGATATTAATGCGGCAGAATGGTTTAAAAAGCCGGTAAAAGCAAAAAATGCCTTGTATAAGGCGGAAAAGGAAGACTACGTTATCATGTTGTCCCATACGCCCAAACTTGCGGAAGGGGTAACGGCAGAAAATGTTGATTTGCAGCTTTCAGGGCATACGCACGGCGGACAGATTTATCCGTTTCATTATTTTACGGAAATTGCCAATGACGGGGTGTTGGCCGGATTTTACAATAAAAACGGCGTTCAGATGTACGTTTCCCGCGGAACCAGATACTGGGGGCCGCCGATGCGGATTTTCGCCCCTTCGGAAATTACCGTGTTTAACTTTTCTCCGGCAGGGAAAAATGACAAACCTGCTGCATAAGGCATATGAAATCGCCGAAAAGGAGGACGTATCTACGCTGCCTGACAGGGCTGTAGTATATAGTGTCAGCTATATGCCGGATTCGGAAAATAAAAAAAGAGCCGAAGACTTTGTAAAGTCAACGCCCGATGCCCGTATGTTGGACGATACGCCGTGCGGCAGGGCGCTTATCGCCCTTGGTCTGGACGGCAGAGTTGATGAGGTAGGAGAGGAAATAACCAAAATCTGGAAACTGGCCTCTTCGCGTTATATAGGCGCTGCATCAGGAAACATAAACGCTTTTGTAGATGGTGCCGATGAACGCAGCACGTTTTGCTCGACTGAATTGCATGAAATAATAAACAATCCTAAAATCACGAGCATCAACGGAATTGCCAAAACAGTTTTTGCTCAGAATTTTCAACCCGCACATTATAAATAAGCGGTATAAACTAATCTGTGCTATTGTATCGGAAAGCCCGTTATACACCTTTCAATAAAAATACCCCGTCGGCTCACAAGCTGTTACGGGGTATCCGTTTTTCAGGCAAAGTCCAAACTAAACTCGAAACTAGAAAACCTGTTCGCGCGTCGTGCGCAGTTCAACCTGAGGGAAATCTTCTTTGGCTTTGTTCAGGTGCCATGCGTTTCGTGCCAGAAAGACCGTTTCTCCGTCATGATCATGTGCAATATTAGCCTGGTTGGTATCAATAAATTTCGCTAAAACGTTCTTGTCTGTGCAGGCAATCCAGCGCGCCGTATAATACTGGGTCGGTTCAAACGCAACCGGTATGTTGAATTCGGTACGAATACGGTCGGCCATAACTTCAAACTGCAACACGCCGACAACCCCGACAATCCATTCCGAACCGATAACCGGCTTAAACACGCTGGCGCCGCCTTCTTCGGCAATCTGCTGCAGCGCGTTGCCTAAATGCTTTGATTTCAGCGGGTCAAGTGCACGCACTGATTTTAGCAGCTCCGGTGCAAAACTAGGAATGCCGGTAAAATGCAGTTTTTCCCCTTCGGTAAGCGTGTCGCCGATACGCAGCTGTCCGTGGTTGGGAATGCCGATAATGTCCCCGGCGTAAGCGTCTTCGGCAAGTTCCCGTTCTTGAGCCAGAAACATCACCGGCGTCGGTACTTTTACAGGTTTGCCCGTGCGTATCTGCGTCAGGCTCATGCCGCGTTTGAAGTGCCCGGAGCATAAACGCATAAATGCGATTCTGTCCCGATGTTTCGGATCCATATTGGCCTGGATTTTGAAAATAAATCCCGTTACCTTTTTCTCATCGGCACTGACCTTGCGTTCTGCCGCAGGCTGCGGCCGGGGCGAGGGAGCTAAATTATGCAAGCCTTCCAAAACTTCCTTAACCCCGAAATTATTAATGGCACTGCCGAAGAAAACCGGGGTCAGCGCACCGGCAAGATACAGTTCCAAATCAAATTGCGGACAGAGTTCTTTAACCATCATGACATCTTCACGCAGTTTGGCAACCGCATGTGCCGGCAGAAGCTCGTCAAGTTTCGAATCGTCCAGGCCTTTGCAGGTTTCAATCACGCTGTTGACCTGTCCCTTGTTGCCGGTTTTGTTCATCAAAATAAGCTGATCGTTCAAAAGGTCGTAGCAGCCGAGAAAGTCTTTGCCGCTGCCGATGGGCCAGCTTGCCGGGCAAACGTCGAGCGCCAGCGTTTTTTCAATGTCGTCCAGCAGCAGGAACGGGTCTTGCCCCTCGCGGTCCATTTTATTGATGAACGTAATAATAGGAATGTTCCTGAGACGACAGACTTCAAACAGTTTTTTCGTTTGCGTTTCAATGCCTTTTGCCGAGTCTATGACCATAACCGCCGAGTCCACGGCTGTCAAAACCCGGTAAGTGTCTTCGGAGAAGTCTTCGTGCCCCGGTGTATCCAGCAGGTTAAAAGTGATGTTGTGATATTCAAAAGTCATTACTGACGACGCGACCGAAATGCCGCGTTCCTGTTCCACTTTCATCCAGTCGGAATGGGCTCTCCGGTTTTCGCCGCGCGCTTTAACCGCCCCGGCCTGCTGAATGGCGCCGCCGAACAACAGCAGCTTTTCGGTCAGGGTGGTTTTACCGGCGTCCGGGTGTGAAATAATCGCAAACGTTTTTCTTTTGTTGACAGTATTTTCTGGCATTGTTTTTCTCTGTAAAATTACTCTTGCCCGTTACATACGTAAACGGGGATAAATATGTAAAATAACTCTTCCTTGCCGCAAACATAAGCGGAGAGCAAAATTCAAACGCATACTAACAAATAAATTGCAATATGCAAGCCAAAAATACGTTCAGTGCCGTCTGAAATGTGAAAAAGCCGGAAACCCGTAAAAAAATGCTTGACTCTTACAATTTATTCCCTAATATCCATGTAGGTTTTGATAACAAAATAACACTCCACGGAGTGCCGTCAGTCAGCGAGGGTTCGCACACTGGCGCAATTTTTTTTATCATAATGGGTAATAAATATTAGGAAATTTAATGTTTGACGCATTGACAACCAAATTGAGCGGAATTTTCTCCAGGCTCGGTTCCCGCAGTATCCTGAAAGAGAAGGATATTGAAGACGGGCTGCGCGAGATTCGCCTGGCCTTGCTGGAGGCAGACGTGTCGCTTCCGGTTGTGAGGGAATTTATGGCTCGCGTCAAAGAAAAGGCCTTGGGCGAAACAGTTATCAAAGCTGTCCGCCCGGATCAGCAGCTTGTGAAAATCGTTTATGATGAGCTGGTGGCGCTATTAGGTGCTGAAAACAATGAGCTTAATTTCAAAGCGGTGCCGCCTGCCGTTGTCCTGATGGTTGGTTTGCAGGGTTCCGGTAAGACTACGACCTCAGCCAAGATAGCCTTAAAGCTCAAAAAAAATAAACGCGTTTTGCTTGCCTCGCTGGATGTTTATCGTCCGGCAGCGCAGGAACAGCTGGCACAGCTCGGTGCTCAGATTGGCGTAGACGTTTTGCCGGTAGTTGCCGGAGAAAAACCTTTGGAAATTACCCGCCGCGCTATGTCTGTCGGAAAGAAAGGACTGTATGATGTCCTGATTTTGGATACTGCCGGCCGCTTGCAGATTGATGAAACTCTAATGAATGAGGTTGCAGCGGTTAAAAAGCTGGCACAGCCGACCGAAACGCTTCTGGTGGCTGATGCTCTTATCGGTCAGGAAGCCTGCAACGTCGCCAGAGAGTTTAATGAAAAAGTCGGCGTTACCGGTTTGGTGCTGACACGTATTGACGGTTCGTCGCGCGCAGGTGCTGCGTTGTCCATGAAAATGGTGTCGGGCGCGCCGCTGAAGTTCCTCGGAACCGGTGAAAAACTGGAGGATATCGAAGAGTTTCACGCTGACCGTCTGGCCGGGCGCATCTTGGACAAAGGCGATGTTGTCAGCCTGGTAGAAAAGGCAGTGGAAAATATTGACCGCGAAGAAACCGAAGCGATGGCTAAAAAGATGCTGAAAGGCAAGTTTGATTTGGACGATATGCTGAATCAAATCCGTCAGATGCAGAAGCTCGGTTCCATGTCAAGCATTATGGGGATGCTGCCCGGTTTGGGGAAATATAAGGAACAGATAGAAGCGGTTAATGCCGATTCGCTGGTCAAAAAGCAGGAGGCGATAATCCTTTCCATGACCAAGGGAGAACGTCGCAATCCTGATATTATCAAGGCATCACGCAAGAAGAGAATTGCCGCCGGTGCCGGTGTAGAAGTTCATGAAGTTAACAAGTTGCTTAAATCCTATGAGCAAATGTCAACTATGATGAAGAGAATGGGAAAAATGGGCGGCCTCGGCTCGCTCGCTTCCCGTTTTGGCAAAAACAGTCCGTTTGGGGGCGGTTCCTTTGGGAACAATCCTTTTGGCGGATTTAACAACAAATTTCCGTTTTAAGCGGAAGGAACGAAACAAATAATAACTGGAAAGGAAAAAAATGACAGTTCGTATTAGACTTTCTCGCGGTGGATCGAAAAAGCACCCTTACTATCGCGTTGTAGCTGCCGATCAGAGAGCTCCTCGTGACGGTAGATTTATTGAAAAGCTGGGTTCTTATAATCCGCTGCTGCCGCAGGATCATCAGGAAAGACTGGTTCTGGATGTTGAAAAGGTAAAATCTTGGATTGCCAAAGGGGCACAGCCGACCGAAAGACTGCAAAAGCTGTTTGCTAACCTGGGCATCTGCGAGGCTCCGAAAATTCACAGCCAGCCCAAGAAGTCTGCTCCGAAGGCGAAAGCTCTGGAGAGAATTAAGGAAAAAGAAGAAAAGGCAAAAGCTGCTGCTGAAGCGGCCGCCGCTGCTGCTGCCGAGGCCGCTGCCGCAGCCGAAGCTCCGGCTGAAACGTCTGCCGAAGCCTAAGCTTTTTCTCTTTATAAATTAAGTTTATGTTGCGATTGGTAATTTAATGAGCGAAAAAAGAGTTTGTTTAGGCAAAATTGTCGGTGTTCACGGCATCAGGGGTGAGGTCAAGGTCAAAAGCTATACGGCTGTTGACAAAGATATTGCCGCTTATGGCGAACTGGAAGACAAAGCTGCCGGAAAGCGTTTTTCGCTGAAAGTTACCGGACATTCAAAAGATTTGCTCCGAATAAAAATCAAGGGGATTGATGACCGCACCACGGCGGAAACCCTTGTCGGAACCGAGTTTTATGCCCCCCGCGGCGTCCTCCCGGAACTAAAAACGGAAGAGGTTTATTACGAAGCGGATTTGGTCGGTATGAAAGTGCTCGATGCTAAAAAGGCCGAAGTTGCCGAAGTTGTCGGTTTTTATAATTTCGGCGCCGGAGATATTTTGGAAATCCGGCTCAAGAGCGGGCGTTCCGAAATGTTGCCCTTTAACAAGGGCTATGTGCCGGAGATAAATCTTGACGAAGGCTATATTATTGTGGCGTCAACCGGAATGGTGTTCTTGGAAGACGGAGAGGATTCCGAAGAATGCTGAATGTAACGGTTCTGACTGTTTTTCCCGAATTGTTTCCGGGTTTTCTCGGGTACTCTTTGACCGGAAAAGCATTGGAAGAGCAAAAGTGGCAGCTGCAGGCCGTCAACATCCGCGACTATGCGTTTGACCGTCATAAGTCTGTGGACGACACGCCGTGCGGCGGCGGCGCAGGAATGATTATGCGTCCCGATGTTTTGGGGCGGGCAATAGAAGCCAATCATACCCGGGGACGGATTATCTATATGAGTCCCAAAGGGCGCCCGCTGACGCAGAAGCTGGTACACGAGCTCTCCCGCGAAGAAGAACTGACGATTGTCTGCGGGCGTTTTGAGGGCATTGACGAACGCGTCATTGAAGCCTACAACGTCGAGGAGATAAGCATCGGCGATTACATTCTGACCGGAGGCGAACAGGCCGCCCAGATAATGCTGGATGCAGTCGTCAGGCTGTTGCCGGGCGTTCTGGGAAATGAGGCATCTTTGGAAGATGAAAGTTTTGAAAACTTTCTTTTGGAATACCCCCAATATACCCGTCCGACGGAATGGGAGGGGCGCAGTGTTCCTGAAGTCCTGCTGTCCGGACATCACCGGAAGATAGCCGACTGGCGCCGCGAACAGGCCGAAATCGCAACCAAGGCCAAACGCCCTGACTTATTTAAGAAATATCTTGATTCTAAAAATAGTTAGGTGTATAAAGTTAAAAAATTTTATAAAAAGGTAAAACTGATGAACATTTTAGAAAATATTGAACAAGAGCAAGTAGCCAAATTGACTGAAGGCAAGAACATTCCTGACTTCAAAGCCGGCGACACCCTTAAGGTTCACACCAAGGTAAAGGAAGGCGACCGCGAGCGTATTCAGATTTATGAAGGCGTCTGCATTGCCCGTAAGAATGATGGTCTGAACTCTTCTTTCACTGTTCGCAAAATTTCTTTCGGCGAAGGCGTAGAACGTGTATTTCCGCTGTATTCTCCGAATGTTGCGAAGATTGAGGTAACTCGTATCGGTAAGGTAAGAAGAGCCAAGTTGTACTTCTTGCGTGCCCTGCGCGGCCGTTCTGCCCGTATTGCCGACGACTTGTCTGCACAGGCTAAAGCAAAGAACGCCGAATAAGGCTTTGCTCATAGGTAAAATAAAAAACCCGCTGTTTTCAGGCGGGTTTTTTGTACTCAAAAAGCCCCATACGTTTTACGCGGGGCTTTTTAAGGGTAAATGCAAAAGCGTTCAGGCAGTCGGAACGCTTGAGCAAAATCAAACGACGAATTTCTCGATTAAAAGTCTGGTGGCATTTCTTGAAATCGGAGCTTTCTCTACGGCATAAAGTAAAAGTTCCCGGTTTCCGAGTCTGACCAGTTCACATTGCGCCTCTTCCGACAAATTATAAGTTGAAATGTACAGCTTTATTAAAGCTTCATCTCCGCGGGCAATAAGCGCAACTTGTGCCGGAATGCACAGCCAGGTATGCTCCAGAAACGATTTTAATTCGTTGACATCGGCTGTTTTCGCCAAATTGGTTTCAAATGTTTCGTCTGACATAATAAATAGTTTTTAAGTGGAACAATAATGCCTTAATAATTTAATGAAAACCTTAAAACAATATCTGAAATTTAATAGCTGATATTCAAAATTTAATGATTGATGTCCAGTGTGTCAATAATTTTTTTCGCGTCTTCGGGGGCATAATCCCAATAGGCCGACGCAATAATTCTTTTTTGTGTTTCTTCATCAAATCGGAATTTGATAATTCTCGCCGGACAACCTCCCACAACGGCAAAATCGGGAACATCTTTGTTGACAAAAGAATTAGCGCCGACCACAGCACCGTTGCCGACGGTAACGCCGCGCCGGATAACTGCATTTACGCCTATCCAAACATCGTTTTTAATAATACAGTCCTTTTGGGTTAAGTCGTGATACCCCCCCCGGTATGAAAGGAGCGTCGAGGTTGAAACCTCATCAAGATTATGTTCGCCTTGTCCGATTCTGACGTGTGAAGCAATACTGCAATATCTGCCTATTTTTGCTCTGGTAATATCAACGTCCCTGCCGACAGACGTATAATCGCCGATTTCACAATGCGAATCAATAACGGAAGATTTGTCAACACAGGTATGTTTTCCACGTATATAAGCATTGGCTTTTTTGTTTCTTAGAATATCAATAGCCTTTTGTATTAGTCTGATTTTCATTTTGCCTCCATTGCCAATTTATTTTCCTAAAACCGTCCTGATGGCAGTTGTTGACCTGACCGGCAATAAATCTTTGGGGATACGATTGCTGACAATATAACGTATTCCTAAATCTTCTACGGCTTTACGTTTCTCTGGGCTGTCGCCGTCGCTGTTGACAAAGAAAATATCCGGCTTAATTTCTGCCAGCTCTTGCAAAAAGTCGAGTTTGCCGCTTCCTTTGGCGATAAAAGCCTGATGAACATACCGGATAGCCCCGACCATATACAGGCGTTCATTTTCGTTATAAAGTGTTTTGCGTTTCTTTAGTTCTTCCACCGTCTTGTCTGAACCGATGGAAACATATAAGTCGCCGTACTGGCTTGCCTCTTCGAAAAAACGGATATGCCCGCTGTGCAGAACATCAAAACAACCGGAAACAAAAACTTTAACCATGATTACTTTTCCTTACTTTGGTTTTTATGCAAAAATATGTATTGCTCCATTCAACATTTTCCCGGTCTTTTTCTTTATTAAAGCCAGTCATAACTTTATCCAGTCGTTAGGAACGATATCACCGGAATATTCGGCAGCGTCCGGCCTGAACCATTGCTTAGGCGCAACGACAATCTTGTCCGGATTTGTATTCAGCCAGGCTCCCCACCACGAAAATGTGCTGTTGGCGATAATGTTATGGTGGCAGTTCCGCATCAGTTCCAAGTCAAAATAGCCGTGTTTTTCATCATTAATTTCAACGATAGTCTGCGGATAGGCTGTTTGTATATTAGTCCGAACCCAGTCTGTATCACTGGAAAAAATAAAGAAATGCGGTTTATCAACGCGTTTCCCGATATAATCCATCGCATTCAGAAAATAATCCTTATCCAAATAAGTAAAAGGGCTGCGCGGATTAAGATAGTCGCCGCGACGGATATGAACGGCAACGGCATCGGCAGCCCGGATTTTGGCAAGCATATCAAGATTCGCTGCATCAAGAGGTTTTGTCAGCGTAAAATCATGCAACAGCCTTTCTCGCAGCGGTTTAAAATATTTTTCGGTCTGGAAAACTCCGTCATAATAAACGTCGCCATCTTTGCTTAGAAGTTCCGGCTCGTAACGGTTAATCTGTCTTTCGCAGACGCGGTTGGTTTTCAGGTAAATAAATTTTCCCAGATTAAATTTTTTGCGGATGGAACGGGGAAGAATGTTTTTAAATCTGATTTCGTTTTTACATTTTTTTATTTGTTCATTTGAGGCAAAATCTCCGCTGATGTTATACAATCCCAAATCAAAACTGCGGTAATGGTTGGTCAAAAAGCTGGTATTGTCCCACAAAACATCGCCGGCAGCCAGTCCGAAGGCATATTGAAACATCTGATTGCCGAGCCCTCCGCCCAGCCTGACGATACGCAGCGGTTTATCCGGGGAAACATGGGCGGAATATTTGCTTTCTTGAGGTGAAACAGCCATAAAAATCTCCTTTGGCAGATAAATCTGACCTTTTGTTTATAAAAAACCAACCTTTTAAATATATACCTGAGTAGACATTCAATAGCAAGAATAAGTTATTCTAATCCATTATAATTAAATAATTAATTGAAAAGACGAAAATCTTGTTGTGAATAAAAAACTGCTTATTTAAAAGGTTGGTTTAAATTCAGCAGGTTTCTAACGTGGAAAAAACGCACACAGACAAAGGAAACTGTGGCCTTCAAGGGCGGAAAGATATAAGAAAAAGCGATGCTCTGATATGCAATCTTCAGGCATAACAAAAGCGCCTGTTTGTTCAACAGGCGCCAAACATGGTCGGAACGGGTGGATTCGAACCACTGACCTCTGCGACCCGAACGCAGCGTTCTACCAGGCTGAACTACGTTCCGTTGTTCAACGAACATATATTTACACAAAAAAAAATTAGATTACAAGCTTTTTTTTCATCTGTGCGCAAAAAAATTATCTGTACGCAAAAATGATTGGTATACAAATAATCTTATATGTATAAAAATAATATTTGCATAAAAAAATTGACGCTTTTGCAAATCAATTGTAAAACAAATCGGTTAGAAATTGTGCAAGGAGAGTAAAATGTTGTATTTGGGGTGTCATCTGTCATCAGCTGCCGGTTTTGCCGCAATGGGAAAAACGGCTTTGAAAATTAATGCCAATACATTTCAGTTTTTTTTGCGCAATCCCCGCGGCGGTGCTGCCAAAGACATAAAGCCGGCCGATGTTTCTGAATTTCTGGCATTGGCAAAACAGAACGGGTTTGGCAAAATTTTGGCTCATGCGCCGTATACGCTCAATCCCTGTTCAAAAGATACATCGGTTCGGGAATTTGCCGGCGAGGTTTTTGCCGATGATTTGAAACGGATGGAAAATCTTCCCGGAAACCTGTATAATTTCCATCCCGGTTCACACGTAGGGCAGGGAATTGCCGCCGCTATTCCGCAAATCGTCGAGATTTTGGATGCCGTAATGCCGGAAGCGCGCCATACAACGGTATTATTGGAAACCATGTCCGGCAAAGGCAGCGAAGTAGGCTCCCGTTTTGAGGAGCTGGCAGAAATAATTTCCCGTGCCAGCTCTAATGCGCCGGAACGTCTCGGTGTATGCTTGGATACCTGCCATGTCTATTCTGCCGGCTACGATATTGTCAACCGTCTGGACGAAGTATTGGAAGAATTTGACCGTGTCATCGGGCTGAATCGTTTGCATGCGATTCATTTAAACGACAGTATGACGGAGTTTGCGTCGCATAAAGACCGCCACGAGCGGCTGGGGCATGGGACAATAGGAAAAGACGCTCTGATTCGGTTTATCAATCATTCTGCGCTCAAAGGTATTCCCGTTAATTTGGAAACGCCGAACGAACTTCCCGGATATGAGGAAGAAATAGCCCTTCTGCGTCAAAGCTATACGCAGGGATAGCCGCACATTTCGTTGAGACCTGAGGCCTTAGGTTCCGTTTGAGCGTTTAAAGCAAAATTTCCGCAACGATGCCGAATACAACACCTAAACCGTACAATAGTGCGAGTATGCGCAGATTCTCTTTCCGATTCGGGTTAACCCGGTATAAAACCAGATATCCCAGTCCTGCATTGCTAAGCGTTCCCGCCAGCATTGTGCCCAATGTAATCGCATTGTCAAGATACAGCTGCGTCAGCAATACCGATGGATAACAGCTGGGAATAAGCCCCACGCCTGCCGCAATGAATTTGCTGAGTATCGGCATTCCCGTCAACAGCAGCTGCACGGTCTCTCTGCCGCCAAATGCAAAAACGGCGTTGACGATAAGAGAGAAAATAAAGATGAAAATGCTGATTTTTTCAGTATGCTTGTATGCGGAATGCCATATGTTTTCCTTGCCGTCGCATTTGCATTTTTCCCGTTGGCAAAATGCCTCAATGTCCGGTTCCTGTTTGTGCCTGATAAATTTTTGCGGCAGAAAAATATCCAACAGCACACCGCTGGCAATCGCAAAAATAACCTTAATTCCCAAAATCTGTACAATCAAAGCCGCTCCTGCGCCGCCGGAAATCAAAATCGGCAGCATCTCGTCGGAAGTGGAGAGAAAAATGGCCATCAGCGTGCCGAGCGTAATAATGCCTGTCGCATAGAGGTTAGCTGCCGCGACCGAAAAACCGCATTGTGGTATCAGCCCCAGCAATCCGCCGGCAACCGGACCATAAGAACCTGATTTTTTTATATAGGATAGAGTTTTCCGCGATGTCTTATGTTCCAGAAATTCAAGCGCCAGATATGTCAGAAACAGGTATGGAAACAACGCCAGCGTTTCGTATAGGGAATCAATCAGAATATCCATGCCGATGTTAAACATTGCCGCCTCTTGGAAAATTTATTGCAAAACTAACAACATATCTAACAAAACTATTGTATTTTTGCAACAAAAAAAGCCCATGTTCATAAAAAAGCTGTTGCTGGTACAAACATATTAAAGATGCTCGATTATATTCACTTGTCTACTTAATATTACATGCAGCCAAAACCAAACAGCAAATTGTCGAGGCAATCGGAAATGATAATTTTTTCATAAGTCTATATTTTAATGATTAATATTTAATATTATTATCAACTAAATTTATCAATATATTTTCCATCTGACTAAAAAATAAAATTTCTTTATATCTTTACGGTTTTCCAAACATAAGAAAAAGAGCCGCAAGGGTGCGGCTCTTTTTTCCGGACAGACATAATGCCTGACTTTGCAAAGTCTGATTATGCTGCCTTTTCGTCAAAGTTATACAAGTCTTCAACCGAAACTTTCTTTTCTTTGGTCTGGACTTTGGAAAGGACATAGTCAATGACCTTTTCTTCATAAACGGAAGTACGCAGACGTTCAACCGCTTCTTTGTTCTTCAGATAAAAGTCAAAAATGGCCTTTGCCTGCATCGGATAACGCTGAGCTTCGCTCATAATCGCCTTGTTGAGGTCTTCCTGCGTTACTTCTACTTTGGCGTCATTGCCGACTTCAGCCAGCAACAAACCGAGCTTAACACGTCGAACGGCGATTTCCTTGTATTCTTTCAGCAGGTCTTCTTCCTTTTTCTTCTTTTCGTCTTCGTCAAGTTGATTGTTTTTCTTGGCGTTTTCATACTGCTTGACAATCGCTTCATACTCCATGTCAACGAGCTTGGCCGGAACGTCAAACTTGTAAGCCTTGTCCAAAGCATCCAGCAGAGAACGTTTCTGTTTCATCTTGGAAGCGGCTTCATAATCTTGTGCGATTCTCTTCTTGACGGTCTCTTTGAGCTTGTCAAGGTTTTCTTCGCCCATGGATTTTGCGAATTCGTCATTGATTTCCGCTTTTTTGATTTCTCTGATTTCTTTGATTGTCGTTACAAACAGGGCTTCTTTGCCGGCCAGATCTTTGGCATGGTAGTTTTCCGGGAAAGTCGCTTTTACTTCTACGACTTCGCCGGCTTTCTTGCCGATAAGCTGGTCTTCATAACCCGGAATAAAGGAGTTGGAACCGATTTCCAGCGGATAAGCTTCGCCTTTACCGCCCGGAAATTCTACGCCGTCAATGGAACCGACAAAATCGATAACCGCAATATCGCCTTTGGCCGTAACGCGGTCTTCTTCAACCTTAATCGTGTCGCGGCGGCTCTCAGCCATATAGTTCAGCGCTTTTTCAACTTCCTCGTCGGGAACTTCTGCTACCGGCTTTTCGATTTTGATTGCGGAGAAATCCTTTAGTTCAATCGTCGGCATAATGTCCATGGATACCTTGAATTCAACGTCTTTACCTTCTTCAAACTTCTTCAGGTCGACATCCGGCGTGAATACCGGGCGCAATTCCTTTTCTTTCAGGACTTCGTTGACGCCGTTGCGGACAACTTCATCCAGCGCATCGCTCATTGCGTTGCCCTGGTATTTTTTCTTAACCATCGCAAACGGAACCTTTCCCGCTCTGAAACCGGCCATGCTGACCGTCTTGGCAATCTCGTGAAGTTTCTTGTCAACTTCCGCGGTGAAATCCGCAGCGCTGACGGTAACGTTATATTCGCGGCTCAAGCCTTCTGATTTTACTTCTTTAATCTTCATTATATTTATCTCTTCCAAAAAGCCCATTTCGGCAGTACCCGAAATGGTGCGGACGGAGAGACTCGAACTCTCACAGCAAAGCCACCAGATCCTAAGTCTGGCGTGTCTACCAATTTCACCACGCCCGCGGATTACAACAACAAATTTGCCCCGAGTATATACAACATTTTTATATAATCAAGCAAAAAAATTATAAAATCACGCCCTTTTCAAAACGAAAGCCCTTCAGCAGTTCGGCCGTTTCCATCGGCTGTTTGCCTTCCCGTTGCAGCCTTTCGATACAAAGTGCCTTGCCTTCGCATCCGGCTATCGTCAGAGCCTTTTCGCCTTCAATAATTTCTCCCGGTGCGCCCTGTCCGTCGCATATCTGAGCCCGGTAAACCTTAAAACGTTCGCCTTTGTAGGTAAAATATGTCGCAGGGTAGGGGGAAAACGCTCTGATTTTGTCAGCCAGCGCATTCGTGTTTCCGGCAAAATCCAGTCGGCATTCGGCTTTGTCCAGCTTTTCCGCATAAGTTACCAGACTTTCGTCCTGCTTTGTCGGAACAATATTGTCCAGCTGCCGCAAGGTCCTGACCAGCAAATCAGCCCCGACCGCAGACAATTCGTCATGCAAATCGCCTCCCGTCATTTCGGGTGTAATAACAGCCTCTTCCTGGCTGAGAATGTCGCCGGCATCAAGCGCCGCCGCCATTTGCATGATGGAAATGCCGCTTTTCTTGTCTCCGGCTTCAATTGCCCGCTGTATCGGTGCCGCCCCGCGCCAGCGCGGCAACAGGGAAGCATGGACGTTAATACATCCTTTGGGAAAAATGTCCAGAACAGTCTGCGGCAAAATTAAACCATACGCGGCGACAATCGCCATATCCGCCCCCAGTGCTTTCAGGCTCAGCTGTTCGTCTTCGTTCCTGAGAGACTTCGGCGTTCTGACTTCAAGGCCTTTTGCTTCTGCTAAAAGGTGTACCGGCGTCTTATTGACCTTCTTGCCGCGACCGCTTTCTTTCGGCGCCCGGGTATAAACGGCGACGATGTTATGCTCTTTCGCCAGTGCTTCCAAAACCGGAACGGCAAAATCCGGCGTTCCCATAAATACAATTTTCATTATTCGGAAAATCCTGCGCGTTTATAGTCAATTTTAATATCCATGCCTTCCGCGTAAGCATTCAATGCGCTTTGAGCCATATCCGAGCCCATTGAAACCGCCGCCCGGGTTTTTACTTCCGCCAGAGCATTTTTGTCCAGCTCGTCGGCATAATTGACCGTTTCATACGGGGTAACGATGACAAAGTTGTTTCCCGGGTGTTCATAAAGTTTGACCGCGCCGTCTTCTGTTACGAACAGATCGTTTATTTCCTGTGCGCTCAAACCGGCAAATGTTTCATTGCGGTTGATTGGTTCGGAACGGAAAACTTCCAAATTCCGTGCTTTCGCCGCATCGGCGAGCTGTTCGCCGTTTTCGGCATCGGCAATGATGTTGTCGGCAGTTTCCTTAGCCAGCGCATCTTTTTCCTGAACCTCCCACATTGCCGTGATTTTGTCTTTGACTTCATCAATCTCGGGCAGATGGGCATCTTTGACTGCGGTAACCCTGATAGCGGCAATACCGTCGTCAAATTCCTCGGCCGAGCTTATCTCGTTCAGCCCGTACGAAAAGACCAGTTCGTTAAAATCAAGCGAAGTTGTCAGAGATTTAAGCTGTGCCGGGGCGTTTTCAACCGGAGCCGTTTCGCTGATACCGGAAATCCGTACCGGTTCAATACCGAACATTTTTCCGGTTTCTGCCAAATCTTTGCCGCCGTTGACGGTATCGTCAATTTCAGCTCTGGCATCACGCAGGGCATCATACAGATTGTCATTGTTCAAAATCTCTTCAATCTGCGGCTTAACTTCTTCAAACGTCATTTTTTTTGCCGGAACAATCTGTTTGACGCTGACAACCTGCCATGTGTCGGCAACCTGCAACAGGCGGGGCTCGTTCAACGGCATTTCAAAAGTGTCGTACGCCAAATCTTCCGCCAGTTCATCCTGAGCAACCAGCCCCAATGTCGGCTCGTCAGCATTTTCCGCCTGCATATCTTTCGCCGCGGCAGCAAAATCTTTGCCGCCTTTTACTTCGTTCAGTGCCTTTTCTGCCTGCGCCTTGTCGGTAAAGACCATCTGCAATACTTCTCTTTTCTCCGGCAGGTCAAATTCCTTCTCGTGCTGCTTGTAATAATCCGCAACCATCTCGTCGCTTGCGGCATATTTCTTCAAAACCGTTTCATTGGGAACAAAAAGAACCTCTGCTTCCCTTGTCTCCGGAATCATAAAATTTTCCGAAAAGTCTTCAAAATACTGTTTGACTTCGTCGTCGCTGATTTTGCGTTCAATTCGAACGTCGGCCGGCGATACCGTAACATATTTAAAGGACTTGCGCTGATTGTCCATTTTGTGGATGGCTCTGCTGAGAGCTTCGGGAACATCAAAACCTTCTACCAGATCGGTAACCAGCATTTTGCGTGCCATAAGGCGCTTAACCATGGCTACATATTCGTCTTCGCTCAGGCCGGCGGAAGACAGGTAGCGTTTGAATATCTCAGGGTTAAACTGCCCGTTGGCCGGATTTATAAATTCCGGCTGGCTGAAAATAATCTGCTGAACATAGGCTTTAGGGAAATAAATATCGTTTTCGGCCATGGTCTGGTCAAGAACGCTCTCGTCGACAATCTGTCTCAATACGCCTTCGGTAATGGCGTTGCGCATATCGTCGGTCAGTTCAAAATCGTCGCTGGTCAGATTTTTTAGTGCGTTCAGCTCTTTTTGTAATCTGTAGGAAAATTCGCTTTGCGTCGTTTTTTTGCCGTCAACATCGACCACGGTCTGGTTCTGGCTGGCACTGTCAATATAGCCCGTAACGCCGAAAAGCGAAACAAAACTGACGGCTACCGCTGCGGAAATAATTTTGAAAACCCAACTTTCATGTGCTTTAGCTAATTTACTTATCATTTTTTTCCATCCCAAAAATAACCTGATTGTTACCCATTATAAAAGCCAAAAAAATTTATGCAATTGCAAATATAAATATGTTCAACGTTTTTTTTTACAAAGCGGGAAAGCATTCGCCTTGTTTTGAACCGGCGCTTTTTCATCCGGTCTTTTCCTCTATCCGGTCTTTTCTTTCATTCAGCCTTTTTCTTCATCCGGCGGTTTCCTCCGGGCGGGGGAATTTTTCTGTAAACAACTTTTTTTTTAGCTGGAAAATAAAAAAGCCTGTGCTAAAAAAGAACAAGTTATAATTTATGGAATGAGGATTAAGAACATGGTGAGAAAAACTTTAATTGCCGGCAACTGGAAAATGAACTGTCTTTTGGAAGACGGCGTTGCTTTGGCCAAAGGCGTCGCCCAGGAAGCCAAAAAGGCTGCCCGCAAAGATTGCGAATTCCTGATTTGTCCTCCGTTTACCCTGTTGGCTTCGGCAAAGAAGGCAATTAAAGGGTCCCGGGTTATGCTTGGGGCGCAGGACTGCCATTTTGCGGCGTCTGGAGCGCATACCGGCGACATCAGCCCGGTTATGCTCAAGGACCTCGGATGCCAGTATGTGATTGTCGGGCACTCCGAACGCCGTACCGACCACTATGAAAGCGATGAACTGGTCAGAAAAAAAGCCGAGGCGGCGATTAATGCCGGGCTGAAAGTTATTATCTGTATCGGCGAAACCGAGGCGGAGCGTGATGCTGGTCATGCCATAGATGTCTGCACGTCGCAGATTAACGGTTCCGTTCCGGACGTTTCCACGGCGCAGAATACGGTAATTGCCTATGAGCCGGTTTGGGCGATAGGGACGGGACGTACGCCGACAACCGATGATGTTGAAGAAGTCCATGCCGCAATCCGCAAGGCGGTAAGCAAGAAGCTCGGCCGCGCCAATGCCAACAAAATGCGCATTTTGTACGGCGGCAGCATGAAACCGGCAAATGCCAAAGCGCTTTTGGCTCTTCCCGATGTCGATGGCGGTTTGATTGGCGGAGCCAGCCTCAAGGTGGCGGACTTTATGGCTATTGCCGAAGCAAGCAAACAATAATCAATAAAGGAAATAAAAATGGGATCTGTATTGTTAGTCATTCATTTAATGGTAGCCATCCTGCTGGTTGTGCTGATTTTGATGCAGCGCAATTCCGGCAATGCCCTGAGCGGGCTGGGCGGGGGCAACGGAGCGGACAGCTTTTTGTCTGCACGCGGCAAAGGAAACCTGCTGACCCGTACCACGGCAGTTCTGGCAACCGTATTTTTTATTACTTCGATTTTGCTTTCGCTGTACTATAAAGGTGAAACCAGAAAGCCGGAGTCAATTACCGACGTTGCGCCTCTGGTGCAGACCGAACCGGCGGTTCCGAGCGTTCCTGATGCCGCTGCGCAAAATCAGAGCACAGCTCCGGCAACCTCTGATACAGCTCAAAATCCGGCACCGGCGCCTGCTTCGGCGGCAGCACCTGAAACTCCGTCCGTTCCGGCAGCGGAATAGCGATATGTCGTCAATAAGGACTGAAAATAAAGGCACCTTTTCAGGGAGGTGCCTTTTTCACTGCAAAATTTAACCAAAAAGGATAGAAAAATGTCTGAATTAAACCCGAAAACCAAATTTATTTTTATCACCGGCGGCGTTGTTTCTTCACTGGGAAAAGGTTTGGCCTCCGCCTCTCTTGCCTCAATTTTGCAATGCCGGGGCTTTAAAGTGCGGTTGAGAAAGCTGGACCCATATCTGAACGTCGACCCTGGTACGATGAGCCCGTTTCAGCACGGTGAAGTTTTCGTAACCGATGACGGAACCGAGGCCGATCTTGACCTGGGGCACTATGAGCGGTTTTCGGGCGTTGCGGCTAAGAAAAGCGATAGCACGACCACCGGTAAAATCTATCAGCGCGTTATAGATAAGGAGCGCCACGGGGATTATCTCGGATCTACCATTCAGGTCATTCCCCATGTAACCAATGAGATTAAAAATTTTATCGTCAGTGATTTGGAAGATGAAGACTTTGTACTGTGCGAAATCGGCGGTACGGTGGGCGATATTGAAGGGCAGCCTTATCTTGAAGCCATCCGCCAGCTGGCGTACGACCTCGGCCGTAATCGTACAATGTTTTTGCATCTGACGCTTTTGCCGTATATTCCGACTGCCGGCGAGCTGAAAACCAAACCGACGCAGCATTCGGTCAAGCAGTTGCAGGAATATGGTATTCAGCCGGATATGCTTTTGTGCCGTTCCCAGATGCCAATCCCGGAAAACGAACGCAAAAAGATTGCGCTGTTTTGCAATATTCGTGAGGAAAACGTTATCCCGGCACTGGACGTCAGCAACATTTATCAGGTGCCGCTGGCTTATTCCAAAGAGGGTATGGATAAAGCAGTATGCCGCTATTTCAATCTGCCGTGCCCCGATGCCGATTTGAGCCGGTGGGAAAAAATCGTTGAAACGCTCAAGGCGCCCGAGGGAGAAGTTAAAATTGCCGTGGTCGGCAAATATGTCAAATTGCTTGAGGCATACAAGTCCTTGGGCGAAGCTCTGACGCACGGCGGCATTGCCAACAAATACAAAGTGCGGATTAAATGGATTGATGCCGAAGACTTGGAACGTGAAGAGCCCTCAGCCCTGCTTTCCGACGTCAGCGGGATTTTGGTCCCCGGCGGGTTTGGTCTGCGCGGGACGGCCGGGAAAATTGCCGCCGTCAAATATGCGCGTGAACATAATATTCCGTTTTTGGGAATTTGTTTTGGAATGCAGATGGCCGTTATTGAAACTATGCGCAATATTCTCGGCGTCAAAAACGCCAATACGACCGAACTGGATGAAAACTGCGAAGCTGTTGTCGGCCTGATGACGGAATGGGATAAAGACGGAGCGAAACAGATACGTCATAAAGACGGAGATTTGGGCGGAACCATGCGTCTGGGCGCGTATGAAGCCGTTTTGAAACCCGGTTCCAAAGCGGCGGCAGTTTATGGCACGGAACACATCTCCGAACGTCATCGTCACCGTTATGAAGTCAATATTAAGTATAAAGAGCAACTGGAGCGGGCCGGTATGGTTATCTCCGGAACCTCGCCGGACGGTAAACTTCCGGAAATTGTCGAGCGCCCGGATCATCCGTGGTTTGTTGCCGTACAGTTTCACCCCGAGCTGAAGTCAAAGCCTTTTGCGCCGCATCCGCTGTTCGTGGAATTCGTCCGCGCCGCAATCAGGCAGAGCCGGCTGGTTTGAATGTATTGGGAACTGGTTTGCCCGGGGAAATAAAACAAACTTGAGCAGTAAAATTATTATTAGGATACAGCAAAGCCGCGACAGAAAATGTCGCGGCTTCGTTAAAATTGCCCTGTTCTCAAAGATTAAGCGTGTTTCAGTGCGATATCAAGAATATCTTTGGCATTTCGGGCCTTTTTGATGCAGGTATTGTCAATGCCCTGCCATAAAAACAAATGATGTTTGTTTTCAAGCCAAATCGGGCAGGTAACAATACCGATACTCTCAAACAAATGCCGGGGATTATCGTCAACAAAGAAAACTTCGTCATACCCGGAAGCCACTTGGCGTAAAGCTTCTTCCTTTGTTTGCTTCATTCCGACACAAATAATCTTTTCAAAACAATCGGCGTAATGCTCTTTAATGTTTTGGCGGCGTTGTTCTATATACGCAGGGTCGGCAGAGCTGACTATTGCTAAATCAAAACAATGGTTGGACAAGTTAAAGACCAATTCGGGCATTCCTTTTACCGGGAGCAGGTTTTTGAAAGTTTGCGATTGGCTGAAATACTCGCCAAATTCCAGATAAGGCTGGGGATTGTGAAGGAAATCATCAATAATGTCGTCCCAGTCTTTATCACTTAATGACATGTTATAATAACAGGCAAATACAGATCTCATAGCCGGCCACAAATCTAACAGAACGCCGTCAACATCAAAAATAAATAATCGTTTCATACATAAATATTATAAAAATGACACAATAAATATTAAATTTGTCCAAAATTATATAAAATGTAGAAGGAATGTCAAGAATATTTTGTCGCCATTAAAAATAGGTTCTTTAAAATAAGGGTTGAAAAAAGCAATTTTATTGCTTACAATTCTCCTTAGTTTATTTTAAGAAAGGGAGAAAATTTTATGGAAGAGAAAAATAATACGAAACAGTGGGTAGTCGCCGCTATAATTTTGGTGGTTGCCGTCTTGCTGTTTATGCTGGCGTTCTCCGGCAAAAAGGAACCGGCTCCGACAGTGACGGCACCTGAAACGAAGGCGGAGGCGACAGCGCCGGCGGCAGAACAGGATAAGCCCTCTGCTGTTGAAAAGGCGGCCGAACAGCGGAAACAGCCGGAAGAAAAGCAGAAGCCTGCGAAAGAAAGCCAGGCTGTATCCGAAGAAGCTTCTGGTGCCGTTGCCGCAGCAGCCGGGAGCGAAACGCCGAAACCTCAGAAAAAAGCGATAAAAGTTGAACCGCAGAATGTGGTGCTGACCTTCACGGCGACTTCGGAAAAAGACTTTAATTACGAAGTGTTTTATACCGTAGAGCGCGAAGTCTGGTTTGATGCCGGGCATATGGTCGAATATCCGGGAAAAGCGGGAACCCACAGATACAGCATAGTTATTCCGTCAGATGAAGTGTACCGCATTCGTTTGGATTTTGCATCCAATCCGGGAACCGTAACCGTCAAAGATATTTATCTGATGGGGGCGCAGCGGGCTGATCTGAATCAGTTTGGCGAATATGAACTGAATCAGATTGACAAGGCTGTTGTCAATGAAGACGGAAGCTTCACCATAATTTCGGCTCAGGATGATCCGTATATGGCATACCGTTCCCCTCTGTTGCCGGAATAGGCAGCGCGGCGGTTTGCCTTCCGGCAGACAGTATGTCGCAAAAGTTGCTGAAATTCAAAAACCGCTTGCCAACAAGCGGTTTTTTTGTTGCAAATAATCAGCCGCCGCATTGCATTTGGGGAATGGCTTACTCATAATGCCGATACCTCTGTGCCGCAGCACATATTGCGTCAGCTATGGTTTTATCAGTTCCTGCAATGCCGGGTTGCGGCTTAAATCGCCGAGAACCGCAGCCGCATCGCCGTCCTCTCCGCCGGTATTGAAAATATCCTTTTCCGTTTCGGCAAAGCTCATATATCGGGCGTATGATTGTACAGATGCGACCGAGTCAAAAACCGGAGCATCCGCGCGGGCAAAAATATCGCCCTCAATTTCTTCGATTTTGATTGGCTGCATATTTTCCCCCGGTTCGTTGACGGCTTGCGGAATATCAATCGGAAAATCATTGTTGCGGTATTCCTGATGGTTAAAGCCGCGTTCATGCTCTTCTTCATGCTGCAATAGCTGTTTTTCGCTGTCATTTTCGGCAAAAAACGCCGCCGCTCTGGTATCAAGTTTTATTTCGTCTTGGATGTAAACCGATACGTCGTCAATCTTGACGTCTTGCAGTTCGGCCAGCTCATGCCCGTCTTTTGACACGATGATTTTATATGTGCCGTATGGTATGGAATCCAAAATGAAAAATCCGTCCACATCAGCAAACGTCATCCCTTGTTCCTTACCGGCGTAATCAAACGCTGTAACCTGATAGCCGAACATACGGATGTTGTCGTCATTGGCAAGTTTGCCTTCAACCGCACCGCGATGGATGAACGGAATGGCGACGGTTCGTACGGTACCCGGCCGCAGCACCAGCTTTTTCTCTTCGTTTTTAGGCTGCAGGGCAATATCCAGCAGCGTTTCCGTGTCAACATTCAAAATTGTTTTCTCGTATATCTGCAGGTCGGTTAAAACCGCCACGCCGTTTTCGTCGGTATAGACTTCTTTTTCCAGCCCGTTGGCATTCAGCCCGATTCCCTCAAGAGGATTGCCGCTTTCGTCAGCAAGTTTGACATACATCGTGCCCGTATCGCTGAGCTTGGAATTTGCCGAAGTGATAATGCCCATTCTGTCCGGCGTCTTGGCAAAGCTGATGTTATAAGTCAGATATGAACTGATGTTGAAATCGCGGTCAACTTCGAGCGTCGCCGTCAATCCGCCGAACGGGAAGACCTGTCCGCCGGAAAATGAGAAATAATCCATGTCTTCAATCAGGTTGCGCGTATATTTTCCGGAAAGATATGTATTGCGTCCGGTGCGCCAGTCCAGCCGGGTAGAAAATTCCGTGAACCGGCTTTCCGGCGACGTTTCGTATGTCAGCCATGTCTCGGAAGAAAAATTTCCCCACCATTTGTAGGCTCCGCCGCGTACCGTATTATACGGTTTTTCCGAATGGGCATAATCGTAGTAATTGTCCTCAAGGGTAAGGTTCAGTCCGTTTATCAGCTGTTTGGACAATCGCGCCGTCATGTTGTTAAACGATGTCTGGTCGCTCTCAAGCGTCCCCTGCCGCCAGCTCAGATAATACGGTACCCGCCAGGGCAGCATGCCCGACAGTCTGGCTTCAAACTGTTCATCAAGATATTCGTCGCCGTAGAACGAAACCGGCGAGTGAATATTGTTAAACTTGTCATAACCGGCATAAACCGTTCCGATATAAACGTCGCCCTGCCATTCCGCGTGGTGTCCGAATTCCTGCGTATCCAGGTTTTGCTCCAGATTATATTGGATAGAACTTCCCTTAATCGCATACTGGGCGCCAGCCATGCCGAAATGCTGCGTCTCAATACCCGTATCCGCATCAGGCGTCTGCGTAAAACCGCCCATTAAAGTCAGGTTGTCGGTCGCGCCGTAATAACCGGTAAGGTCAATAATAGGCGTGTCTTTGCCTTCGTATTCAAATGACTCGTTGTCTTCTATCAAATAGCGGTACGGTTGATATGCCGCCGCCGTATAGCCGAACTCGCCTTTTTTGACCGGGCTGGTACCGGAATAGTAGCGTTCATACTCGGTGCGTGTTTCGCCGTACGGGCCGTAAAAGACCAGCTTAAACGTATTCAGGCCATACGAAACCGGCATATTCGGAAAGTTGTACTGTCCGTTGACGCCGTTTTGCCTGTAACCGATCAGCTGTTCGTTCCAGTACAGCTCAACCTGCCACCCGTCGAGCAGCGGGCCGGTAATGTCAATCGTCTTGTTGGCGGACATCACCAGATTCTTAAAGCTGCTGACTGCCGCGCCGCGTCCGTAGCTGGCATCGGCAAAGTAAGAAGAACTGAGCCCGCTGATATCGCCGGCTTTCAGAGTCTTAAGGTTAAACTTATTTTCGGGTTCGTCCAGAAACGTCCTGCTGCCGGAAATTCTGACCCTCGGGTTGCGGTCGGAATATGAGTCGCCGTAAATATAGGTGTTGACGTCCAGCCCGCCGGCAATCATTGCCAGATTAACCGAATATGCGTCGCTGTTAAAACTCTTTCCCGTATCATTGGAACGTCCCCAGCCTTTGCCCAGCGTAATGTCCACCACCGGTTCGCCAAACCAGCGGTTGTCAAATTCGTAGTTGCTGAAACTGTCCTGTTGGAAATTATAAGAACCCTTGCCGCGTTTTTTCTCGGCTTTCAGCTTTGCCGTTGTCGGAAAGTCCTTTTCCCGGTCGAGCGTCATCTGCATATTGAGCTTATCGATTTTAATCTGCATCTTGAGCAGGCGTATATAAAAGTCTGCGGCAAAAAAGACCGTCCCGTCAATAACCGTCATTTCGTCGGCCGCAAAGGAAGAAATGCTTCCGTATGCCGTTACCGTTCGCTGCGCCATATCAATTATAATGGTAGCGTCTTCGTCGTCAGCCATCTGTGCCGTAATCATGTTGCCGTCGATTTTGTATTTCAGGCCGAGGTACGCCGACATCTGCGGCAAAGAAATGTATTCCTTGCCGTTTTTGGCATAAACGTAAGCATAGTCGCTCAGGTTAAACCCTTGAACCACCGGTTCCAAAATCAGCGGTTCATCGCCGTAGTCCGTCAAATCTTCGGCTCGGGCGGCACTGCCGTTTAGGAAGAGGGCGGCCGCCAACAGCCAAGCCGGGCTAAAGCTGCAGCGCCTGCCTGAATATTTCTTCTTTCGTCTTAGCATCTTCCAGTTTCAAAATTGCGTTATGGATGTTTGCATTCTTGTCCAGAGGCAGGTTAACGTTAAGCGTATCGGTTGACATATATATCTTGACGCCGTTCATCCGGCCGATATCCTTGTCTTTGCCGTCGGCAACGGCAATATTAAAGCGCGACGACTTGTTGCCCAAGCGTTTGAAAATCAGTTCGAGTTTTCCGTCCGGCAGCAGCTTGTAGCTTGAAAGTTCGGTTTTGCTGTACAGATTGTCGCCTTTGGTAATTGTAACCGGCAGTGTAATTGCAAACAGCGCCTTGAGTTGCATGGAAAGGGTATTCGACTTTGCGCCTGGCTTGGCCTTCGGCTTCGGGGCGCCGAGCATAACCTCGCTGATTTTAAGGTGTGAAACGAATTCGCCGTCCGGAGCCTGCGCCAGGCTTTTGCGGGCGATATTGATTGTCTGTACTTCATTCGGTTTTAGCGTAAACTGCCGCGGCGACCAGCTGAGATATTTGTCGGCATAAAAGCCTTTTTTGTCTGTGGTTTCTTTCAGCGCGCCGTTTTCGTCCTGTATGAAGTTGACGAAGCTGACCCGGTAAGTCTGCGTTTCGCTGGACGTATTGATAATCCGTACGCTTTGCACACGTTTGCTCGAGGCGGCATCAAAGTCGATGCTGTACGGAAAAACGGAAATGTTGGCGTCTGCCGTTCCCGCTGCCGTACAGAGTAGCAGCACCGTGGCACACAGCAGCATCGTGGCATACCGCAGCTTTCCTGCCGTTGCCGATAAATGGTTCAAGAAAATATGCGTATTCATTATATAAAGACCTCTCCTGTTAATAAGAAACCGTAACCGTGTAAGTTCCGCTGTAATCGCCTTCCGGCGCATTTGCAGGTACGTTTAATGTTGCGCCGATGTGCATGTCTGCCATATCTGACGCTAATGTAAATTGTGTTCCCGTACTGGCCGTGAAGTTGTTGACGCTAAGGGAATTTCCGCCGCTGTAAATGAAAACCTCGCTCGGCAGCGATACATAAACGGTTCTCCCCGCCGTGCCGTCAATCGTAAAAATTCCCTGCGAAACGTCCGCGTTGTTCATCAGGTAAATCCCGCCCGTTGCCGACCTTTGCCCGTTGTAAGATAATGTAACGGTTCCGTCAGCGGAAGGGGACATCATTGCTCCGAAATTTATGTCTTGCTTTGCCGAAATGCCGAGTTTTTCAGCAATCGTAACGGAAAAGGTAAGTTGGGCGTCATTGGGGGCACACATATATGTGCTTGCAGAAACAGTCATCGTACCGGTATAAGTTCCTGCTTTACAATAACCGTCAATAGTCAGTTCTGCTCCGACATTGATATCCTGCGAACGGTTGCCCAATACACCCAATGGCGCAAGCCAGAAACTGCTCGGATTAAACTGAAGATTATTTAAGGAAAATTCGCAATTCTCGCCGCTTTGTCTGCCGGATATGCCGTTAGGCATCTGGAGTTCATGCGTTACGCCGCAGTTTACATCATACCGGATAATTCCCTGTCGGGCAGAACCCGAACCGCTGCCGCCGTCCCATGTAACGACGCCGTCGGTTCCCAGTCTGGCAACGGTTCTTTCTGCCGTCTGGATAACAGTTCCGAAGTCAGCAGTTTGCGTTACGCTGGCAGAATCTGCATACGTATTTTCGGCTGCAAATATTAAAAAGAAAAGAATTGCCCGATAAAATTTCATATATACCTGCGTATAAAAAACGACCCTTTTTTATACGCAATTTGGCGAGATGTCCGATTGGGCAGAATATTGAAATAAGTCTTTATAAATGTTGATAAATTGAGATAGTCTCTTGCCTAAGAAATATTCATTGCTATTGTTGATTTAAAGGGGTCGTTTAAATTCTACAACGAAAGTATATAATTTAAATAAATCAAAATAATAAGTTATCTGTTTTTTTATACAGCTTTGTTCTAGTAGCTTACGGTTACCTGATAAGTTCCGGTATAGTCGCCTTCATCTTGTCCCTGATTAACCGTCAAATCCGCTCCGACTTTGATTTGCCCGCTGGTTCCGTTCAAAGTCAGTTTGCTGGCCGGCTCGGTAACAAAATTGTCAACTGTCATCGAATCTCCTGTACCAGTTAATTCAACGGAATCCGATACTTGGATTGTCATACTTTGATTTTCGGCTCCTGTTACATTAAACAATCCGGCTTCGCCTTTATTGGTGCTGACCAATATACCATTATCACCGCCATCAACACTGCGTGAACCGTCCGTCGCCGAGATTTTTACTTTCTTTGTACCACTGGTCGGAGCCAGAATGGTGCCGAAATCCAATGCCTGAGCTTCCGTAACGGTTACCGGTGCAACAATCTTCGCACTGATATTTCCTTGGCCGGTAGCTTCGGCAGCCCAAACTTCCGCACAACCTAATGTCAGCACGGAAACTGCTGCCAGTAAATAAATCTTTTTCATATTTCTATCCCCTTAAAAATAGCAATAAATTTTATCAACATTTCAACTTTAAGGTATAAAAAATTAATTTTGAGTTTAAAACCGTCTGCCCATTGTTAAAAAACAACACCAAATTTGTAATTTGCCTTTTCTTTAATACAAGCCAGTTCCTTTCTTTTTCTAAATAAAAATTGCCCGGCCTTATTGAAAGCTGCCGCAGTATTTTGCTCCGGACAAAACATATTTGAGATGCTGTCCCGGATGATAAAAAATTGGCTGATAAAAAGTTAATTGATAAAAGGTTAACCGCTAAAAAAGCTAATAAAAAAAGCTAATAAGATGTTTGCAGAATATAAACGCCGTTTCTGCTTCCGCCTTGCGTTTCTTTGTCTTTGATGTTCAGTGTTGCTCCGACGTCAACCGTCGCTTCGCCGTTCTGCCTGTCCAGCGCGACGATATTTCCCTTTCCGGCGTCTGTCGTAAATGAATGAATATCAATGCTTTTGTCTTCATTGTTGTAAATGCGCGCATCGGGAATATCCACCGTAACCGCCTGAGCTTTTGGGCCTTTCAGTTTGACAGAACCGGCTGAATAGGAACTGGTTGCCAGTCCGGGGCCGGTTGTCGTACGGTTGCCGTCCTCGTCAACGGTAACTTTTCCCTGATTGTTTTTAACCATCATCCCGAACGTTAAATCATTTGCGGATTCGGCTGATACCGGTGCGACAATCGTTGCACTGACCCGCCCGGTTGCCGTCGTTTCAATCTTGTTGCTCGCCCGCCGCTCCAGCTTTTGTGCGGCTTCTGCACTTCCCGCAATTGCCGCGCAAACCGCGCAAAATATCAGTCCAGTTTGCCAAATTCTCGCTTTGCGGCAGCTCTTTTTCATAAAACTTTCCGTCCTTTCTGTATGCGCTATTCGGCACTGGCCGTCTCATATTGCGGCTGCTTGACTGTTGTTTTTATCCGAGTAATCCGCATATTGTCGACCTGCATAACTTCATATACGCAATAATCGTCTTCGGTTTTGTCTCCGGCAACCGGTTCGCGTCCGAGCAGATTAAAGACATAGCCGCCCATGGTGCTCTCTTCATGCTCGTTATCGTCGTAAGGGAGCCCCAGACAGTCATAGGCGTCTTCAACCAGATACAACCCGTCAAATTCGCAGACTGCATCATTGATTTTCTTGACCGGTTCCTCGGTGATGTCATCGTGTTCGTCCCGGATGTCTCCGACCAGTTCTTCCAGAATGTCTTCCATCGACAGCAGACCGGCTGTCCCACCGTATTCGTCAACCACAACCGCCAGATGAATGCGTTTTTTCATCATCTCGTGCAGAATTTCCGAAATGGACTTGTTTTCCGGAACAAACAGGATGTTGCGTACGATTTTGCTTAAAATGTCTTTATGCGGCGAATTTTTGCATTCCAGCAAATCGCGGATGTGTATCATGCCGATAATCTGATCCTTATCGCCGTTGCAGAGCGGAAAACGCGTGTGCTTATGCTGCTTGACGAACTCCATGACTTCGTTGTAGCTGCTGTTTTGATAAATACATTTCATTTCCTGCCGAGGAATCATAATCTCATGCGCGGAAATTTCCGAAAAGCAAATAGCGTTCTGGATAATTTCGCTTTCCGTATCGTCAATGACTCCGCCCTTTTGCGAGGCGTCAATAATCAGTTTGATTTCCTCTTCGGAATGCGCGTCTTCGTTTTCGTCCGCCTGTTTGACGCCCATCAGTTTCAAAATCCACATCGTAACGTGGTCAAATACCCAGATAAACGGAGCAAAAATCTTATTAAACGTATACAGCGGCGGCGCAATAATCAGCGCATAGCGTTCGGTATCCTGTATGGCCATAGACTTCGGCACCAGTTCGCCGAAAACAACGTGCAGCAGCGTGATAAAGGTAAAGGCAATACCAAAACTCAAAGAATGGAGCAGGATTTTGTTGTCGGCAAAAAAGCCTGAGAAAAGGTCTTCCAAAAGCCTGGAAACGGCAGGTTCGCCAAGCCAGCCCAAACCGAGGGAAGCGAGTGTAATGCCGAGCTGGATGGCGCTCAGGTAAGTATTCATGTGTTCATTGATTTTCAGGGCGATTTTAGCGCGCTTACTCCCCGCATGCGCCAGTTCCTCAAGCTTGGTGCGGCGGATTTTTACGATTGCGAATTCTGAAACAACGAAAAAAGCATTGCAAAAAACTAATACTAAAACTAAAAATAAATTAAAAACATACCCGTATACAGGACTCATGGTTATTATTTTTGAACTACCTCAATACATTAAACATATCCCTTATTCTATAATATGTATTTCGGGGTTGTCAACAATTCTTTTCCGTTGGCTGCAATTTTTTTATGCTTTATCAAATATATCCGAAATTATCTTCAGGAAGGTTCAAAACCGGTGTCTGAAATCAGAGGAAGCGGCTTTGTTTCGGCATTTTCAGTTTTGAACAGTCAATTCCCTCAAGTTCAAGCAGTTTGACTTTGTATGCCAGGCCTCCGCCGTATCCGGTCAGGCTGCCGCTGCCGCCGATGACGCGGTGGCAGGGAATAATGATGCCGACGGGATTGGCTCCGACCGCTCCGCCGACTGCTTGCGCCGACATTTTGCCGCATCCCCTGCTGCGGGCAATTGTATCAGCGATTTTACCGTATGTCGTCAGAGTTCCGTATGGAATATCCTGCAAAAGGCGCCAGACCGTCCGTTGGAAATCCGAACCGTATAATTTAAGCGGCGGCAGAAAATCCGGGATATTGCCGCTGAAATAAATATCCAGCCATTTCGCCGCCTGTTGCAGGCAGGGCAGGGACGAGCCGTCAGTTTCTCTTTCCCCTTTCGGGCAAAGCCCTTTGTTGTCAGCCCGACCCTGCCAGAATTCTGTTCTCGCGTTGGTCAGGAATTCTCCGTCGCTTGTCAGGCGGATATTTCCGAACGGTGATGCATAATTGAATATGTATATCATAATTCCGGCCTTAGACGTTTAAATTGCTCTTTTTTATTATAAAATGAAATTTATAAATGCCAAGCATAAAATATATGTTTGGAAAAGTAAATAAATATCCGGAGTAAAAATTACATTCCGCAGCGCAAAATACGCTATCCGCAACAAAAAATACTTGACTTAGAGCAAACTCTAAATGTTACACTTGAAACAGAATCGCATTTAACCGAGAGAAATAGGGAGACAATCAATGTCAAATGAAAACTTAAACGAGAAAATTTTTTATTACCGCTTTAATAAACTCAATGCCTGGCTTATCTTAAACCTCGCATTGACGATAACGCTGGTCTACTGGGGAGTTCGCTGCCCATGCCTGTTGTTTTGGGTGCAAACGCAGGTTCTTTTGGGCGTCTGTCTGCTTTCCTGGCTCGCCTGGGGCTGGAAATATGTTTTGAAGCATAAGGCCGTTGTCGTTGATGATGAGGGCATAAAAATTGACTATTGCCAAAAGCTGCCGTGGAAAGATATTGCCCGGACGGAAGAAAAGGATGTCCGCTGCTGTTTTCGCAACTGCCGCGTTTTGACGCTTGTCCCGAAAGACGGCATCAGCTACCGGTACAATTTCCTGCAGAAGCATAACGGAGACTTTACGCCGTTTGCCATCCCTATGTACGGATTGCTGAGTCCGGAAGACGAGAAGGAAATCGCCGAAATCGTAGCCGAAAAGGCAGGAAAAAGGAGATAAAATATGCTGAAAGGGATAATGGGCGTTGCAGTTGCCGTGTTATTTTCGGTTAGTGCCGCGTCTGCTGCTGTAATTGAACAGGGAGGAGAAAATATGTCGCGAACCGAAATCTGCAAACAAAATTACCGCCGGTTGTTTAACGGCGAGGCTTTAACCGATGCCGGAAACGACCCGGAAATGATGAAAATGTTACAGAAATATATTTTCGGCGAAGTGTTTGCCGTAGGCAGTCTGGATATAAAAACCCGGGAAATGCTGACGGTTGTATCCCTGTCGGCTCAACAAGCGTTGCCGCAGCTGAAAGCGCATGCCAATGCGGCGCTGAATGTAGGGGTAACGCCGATTGAGTTGAGGGAAACGGTATATCTGTGTGCGCCGTTTGTCGGTTTTCCGAAAACCCTTAACGCGCTCGGAGTAATCAATGAAGTGTTTGCCGAACGCGGAATTAAGCTTCCTCTGGAAAGTCAGGGGAAAACAGCCGAAGAGGAGAGATTTGCAGCGGGCTCTGCCATACAACAGCCGTTATATGGCAACGAGATAAAAGAAGCGCTGGCCGGGCTTCCTGGAAATATGGGCGAGGATGCCGCGCGTTTTCTGACGGAATTCTGTTTTGGCGATATTTATACCCGCAGCGGTCTTGATGTCAAAACCAGAGAGCTTCTGGCGATAGGGATTCTTGTAACGACGGGAAATATGCAGACACTGCAAAGCCATATAGCCGGCAGTATCAGAGCGGGAAATTCGCCGGAAACCGTTACCGCGGCGATTATCCAGTGTATGCCGTATGTCGGCTTTCCGAATGCGCTGAACGCTTTGAAAGTGCTGAAGGATACATTGAAATAAATATGTATTCCGGCCGCCATTTTTTGCCGGTATAGGATATAATACCGCCTGCATATTGGTCTTGAAAGCCTCAGATATTGCAGGCGGTTTGCTTTTTTCATCAGGTTATAATATGTCCAGCGCCGGAGCCATCTGCCGCCGCTTGAATGCCGAACGCGCTACAAGCCGGCACACCTGTCCGACTGTTGCCGGGGCAAATCCGGCGGCGCAGGCTTCTTCCAATGTTTTTTGTTCGTCGGTAAGCAGCCGCAGAACAGCGTCCAGAACCGGATACGGCGGCAGCGAGTTTTCATCTTTCTGTCCTTCCGCCAGTTCTGCTGACGGCGCCCGCGTGATGACTTCTTCCGGCAGTGCCCTGCTTTGGGTATTGCGCCATCTTGCCAGTTCAAACACCGTCGTCTTGTAAAGGTTGCCGATAGGCATCAGCCCGCCGCAGGTATCGCCGTACAGTGTGCAGTACCCGGTCAGCGCTTCCGATTTGTTTCCGCAGGCGAGAACCAGCCCGCCGTTTTGGTTGGAAAACGCCATCAGCAGCTGCCCGCGGATACGAGCCTGCAAGTTCTCCGCCGTAATCCCTTTGACGCTTTCACCGAACGCCCGTTGCAGAAAATCTGTTTCTGCCGTTACCAGCGGTTCAATGTCAAGTTCCTGATAGTCAAGCCCGTTAAGCCTGGCAATCTCACGCGCAATTTTAATGCTTAAATCAGATGTATAGCGCGTTTTCATCATAATCGCCTTAACGTTTTTGCCGCCGAGGGCATCCGCTGCCAGCACAGCCGTCAGTGCCGAGTCCAATCCGCCCGAAAGTCCAAGGATAACCTTGTCAAATCCGTTTGCCGCACAAAAGTCTTTTAAGCCGTTTTGCAAAGTATGCCATGTGTGTTTCATTGTCTTATCTCCCCGAATGAACCCTGATTAAATCCTGTTGCAGGTTAAACAGCCCGGCTTCCAATCCTACGCCGTAAAGGTGCGGGTTGGCAAGCCTTTTATATGCGCTGTCCAACATCTTGAGGTTGTCTTTGCCCCGCTGCTGCAAAACGTGCAGGTCAAGTTCCGGCACATTGACGATTTTGCCTTTTTCCACAACCGGATGCAGCAGGAATTTTGCCTGTTCGCCGCGTTGAAAGGTTGCCCGCGCGCCGTTCTGGCTGCCGAGGGCGTATGAGGTTATATTGCGTGTCAGCTTGCCGTCGCGGATAAGATCCGTATCTTCCGCCCGACAGATAACATCGCCCTCAAATTTGCCGTTGCGGATAACCCGTAACGTATCGGTCATTCCCGGAATGGTCGTTTTTCCCTCGGCGATTTTGATTTTCGGCTGCCCCATGTACGATTTTGTCTTAAAGACGCCGCCCAGCGCCGGGGTATCGTAGGCGGTAACCAGTTTTGTTCCCGCCGCAAAGATGTCGTAAGGCGCTTTTTGTACCATAATGAGGTTTTCAATCAGATATTCGTCAAGGTCGTTGGAAGCCGCCAGCCTGACCTCCGGCATTCCCGCCTCGCATAGTAAGCGCCTGGCCTCATTGCCCCAGTAGGCGAGATCGCCGGAGTCAATGCGTATGCCCATGAGCTTAATTCCGGTTTCCTTTGCTGCCCGGATGGCATTTTTAATTCCCTCGCGCGTATCGTATGTGTCAACGAGCAGCGTCGTATTGTGCGGATTGCCGCGCATAAAGGCCTTAAACGCGTCAACTTCCCGCTCATAGCTCATCACAAAGGAGTGTGCCATCGTTCCCGCCACCCGGATGCCGTAGTGCTTTGCCGCTGCTTTGTTGGAAGTTCCTGCCGCACCGCCGATGAACGCCGCCCGCGTTTCCGAAAAGCCGCCGAGCTCGTGTCCGCGCCGCACGCCGAATTCCAACAGCGGGCGTTTTTTGCCGTCAAGGTTTGCGGCGTAAGCCATGCGCGACGCTTTGGTTGCAATCAGGCTCTGAGCGTTAAAGATGTTCAAAAGTGCGGCTTCTGCAAGTTCAACCTGCCAGTTCGGCCCAGATACCGAATAGACCGGTTCGTTCGGGAACACCAGTTCGCCTTCCGGTACTGCACGAATGGTTACTTTTAATTCCTGTCCCTCCAGAAATTGCAGAAATTCATCGTTAAATATCCGGCTGCCGTCTTCGTTACGGTCGTTTTTGAGCGATTCTATGTCTTCTTTGCTGAAACGCCACCTTTCCAGCCATTGCATAAATTCGCCGAGCCCGGCCGTCATCAGGTAGCTGCCGCCGAACGGGCATTTGCGGAAAAAGGCTTCCGAAACCTTGTAATCTTCCGCCTTGCCGTCCAAAAACCATGCCTGCGCCATCGTCAGGTGGTAAAGGTCGCAAAACAGCGGCGTGCCGGTTTCCAGAATATTGGGTCTGGTTTTCATCGTATATGTATTGTTCATGGCTATTCTCCGAAACTTCTGTTGACTAAATTGTGCTGGATTTTCTTGTCTAAAAGGGCGGCACGAAAAAACTGCGCCGAGGTGATGCTCTTAAGCTTTCCCTGTTCAATAAACGGTAGGTATTTGTCATCGCGCAGGATTTCTCCCGTCTGCCGCTTAACCCCCTGGCACAAGTCTTCAAGAATGACAACGTTCGCGCCGCGTTTTAAAAGGCCGTGCATTGCCTGTAAAACGCAGATGTCGCTTAACACGCCGCAGAGATAGACCTCTTTGTCAGCCCAGTTTGCCGCCAAATCGCGGTAAGCATGGGCTTCGTTCCAGATGTTGGTGGTAGATTTGTACATTTTGGTAACGCCGAGTTCCGGTTTGAACGGTGCCGCCTGTTGCCAGCCCCAGCTTCCGAAAACGCAGTGCAGGGGAAAATTCGCCGCTTCAGACGTTTCGCCGTACGTTTCGGCAAAATGGGTGTCGTAAGTGTCTATAATTTTATCAAAACTTGTCGGAAACAGGCTGTCGGCAAACTTTTGCTGCCGTTCAATCAGTTCGGGGGAGTTGATGCTCAACGCCCCGTGCGGATGAACAAAATCGTTCTGAAAATCTATCCGCATCAAAATACGGTTATTCATTTTAAATTCCCTTCAGGCTTATTCGGGTTAGGAACCGCCTGTCTTCTATAAGCCCTTCAGAAGACGCAGGCGCTTATGTAAAATGCGGCAGCCGCAAAGGCTGTTTTTCGGCGCGTTATGAACGGGACAAGGCCGTAAAACGGAACAATGCCGTAAATCTGCCCGCCGTCCGCTGGTTTCGCTATATAATCCCTTTCTTTTTGTTAAAATACTCCTCAATCAGGTGGTGGTTTTCCGGCGCGATAAAGTTTTTCCAGCGCGCATCGCCGAACTTTATCATATCCCGTACCATCGTTCCTGTAACGAACGGAAAATCCGGGTCGGTCCTGTCTTCAAGCTCAATGTTTTGAAAACATTCCCGAAACCAGTGCGCGTCGTAGCTGGAACCGGCATAGTACGCATCCGGCCGCGGCAGGTCTGGAAAACTCTCGGCGATAAAATCAAGAACATACTCGCCCCATTCCGCCGGGTTGTTGATGTCAAACAGCCCGATGATTTTCAGCCGTTCGTATTCCGGACGGGAGCGGTAAATGTTTTGAATCATCTTTTTGCGTGTGGTGTAGTTTAGGGGATTGCGCGCCGTACCCTGTTCCTGAATGGAACCGAGGACGATGGTAACGCGTTCGCATTCCTTAAGCATCCGGTCAACCAGCTTTTGATGGCCGATATGGAAAGGCTGCGCCCGCATAATGCTCAAACCGTGTTGGTATTTATATTCAGACATTAAAAAAACTCCTTTACAAGGAGCCGCCAACGAAAATTTAAATAGACTTCGTCTGTCTTAAAATCTCATCAAACCGGCTCAGTTTTTATCCGTTCCCTGCTTATAAGCCCTGCAAGCACCAGGAACAGCTTAAGAATAATACCAAAGGTGCCGAAGTCAAGCGAAAAATGAAAGTGTCTTGCACAAAAAACATTTCAGAATATTTCGTTTGGAGGTCGTATCGGGTTTTAGGGGAAATTTTTAAGACAAATTTAAGTACTGTTACGCTATATAAAATCCGAACTAACGGAACTGGAAACGAATGAACAAGTTTTTACTGCTTTTTGGCAGTGCCATAGGATTTACCGATGCCGCTTTTGCCGGCAGTTTTGAATTTTCCGGCTCGGGAATGGCCGGGGAATATTTCGGCATAATGGAAACGCGCCGCGGCAATAATCTGGACAATATGCCCAGTCGAGCGGTTTTTCGTGCCGACGGCAAATTTGAAGGCGCTTACCGCGCGGTTTCTGGCAGCCGTGTCGGTATTCATGCGGATTATACCGTTGTCGACCGCCAACATGACAAAAATTACCCCGACGGGGACTGGCGTTTTTTCCCGTATTTGTTGGGCGAGGATGACCGTTTCGGAAAATTGACCGCCGGTTATACCTATAATGCCGCGCTTTTGCTGCATACCGGCGCGCATGATATTACCTGGCTGGGGATACGGGACAGCAATCTGACCTATTTTTTAAGCAGCGCGAATTGGAAAAACGGCCGTAAGCAGGTAAAATTCGCCACGCCGAAATCGACGGCGATAATGGATGACGGCCGGGCATTTAAAATCAGTTATTTTACGCCGGAAATCGGCAATACGACATTCGGTTTCAGCTATACGCCGGACAATGCGTCGCGCCGCGGTATGGTCAGCCGTTACGTTGATTACGAAAAGCCGGAAGACGGCTATACGGCGGGAGCCCGCAGCCGGTGGAAACTCGGCGCCGGGAAATTATACACATCTGTGGCATACGGAATTTTTAACCGCACCGATAATGAATGGACGGCAGGCGCTCGCTGGGAATATGCCGGGTTTGACATCGGCTTTTCCTATAAAAAGGCCTGGGTGGACGGGAATAAAAATCCTGTTGCGACGGCTGCTGCCGGGTTTGAGCTGCCTGCATACTTTGACAACTACCGCGAAGGGCAGGCATGGGACATCAGCCTGGGGTACGATTTCGGCAGATTTAAGACGAATATCGCTTATTTGCATACCGAAGCGGAAAACACGCGCCATCGGGATGACCTTTGGGTGCAGTCCAACCGGTTTGCTTATAATGAATATATCGAATTGTATTGGATAAACGGATATCTCAATTCCAAAGGATCCGAGCGCCAAAGTTCCGAAAACAACCGCGGATATGCATTCATAACCGGTGTTGCGCTAAAATATTGACCCCGCTCAGCCGTCTGGAGTGAAGTCGCAATTTGCGAACTACTTTATTATTTGTTTCAAACAATTCATCCGATTATATACTTCTTTTTCTACTTTTATAATGTGTTTTTCCATATATTCCCAATCAGGATTATTTTTATCATTAATAGGCAATTTAAACTGAAAATCAGTTTTAATATGAGGATTTAATTCGTTAATAAAAGCTTTGTAATGTAGTTGACTTTCTACAAAAATTGAAGTGCTGATAAATTGTTTTACCTTAAATGTCATTTCTCTTTTAGGAATTAAAACAATGACATTTTGACTTGTATAAAAGTTATTTTTTTGAATAAAGCATGAACCTAAATATGCTCCACCTAATGCAAGTGTCAAATATCCAGATTTATATGGTTCCAATCCATCAATTTTATTAACTCTAGTTGTTACTCCTTGTCCTGCATTTGCACGCCCTACAAAATCAATAGTAGGATTGTCCATTTTCATTTTAATCCTATCTAACTTAGTTCCCATATCAATATCAAAAATATCGTACAAATGAAAATATTTCCATTTTTGACAATCTACATTTTCTTTTTCGGTTTTAGATGACAAACTGAACTGAACTGAACTGAACTGAACTTTCTTTTCTATATCTTTGATAAAATCTTCCATAAGCCACTGTATTGTGTCATTACCAGATTGTTTTTTTATTATATCAATCCAGTAATCTTCTATTGTTTTCCATTTATCTTTAATATCTTGTCGTCCTTGATTTTTTACAGTTTCTAAGCCATCTTCTTCAATATAGCACGCAAATATTTCTTCATCATTTTGTGGCTTACCAGCTTCAAAAACAAATACAGAAGTTGTTACTCCTTCAAAAAAGGTTTTTTCTGATAATTTAATAATTTTCTTCAAAGAGTGCTTTTTTAATAGGTTTCAAGGTTTTTATAAACAATTACATCTTCACCGTTATACAAAATTCCAATGACTTTTTTGTATTTAGTTAATGCTATTTTTATATTTTTTATAAGTTCATTTATACAATGTTGCTTAAAAATATCTATGTTGCTATTTTTGATTTCAAGGATAATAGCAACATCGTTTATATTTTTAGGTAGATACCAACCATCGGGTTTGTCTTGAACACCTTTAAATCCAAGCTGATTGAAAGATGTTAATTGTCCAACACCGACTTTAACATCTTTTTCGCTTGCAAAATGTAAAGTATTTTTAGCTAAATCTCTAACTTCATCCTCTGTTAAGCTACTCATGATTAATTCCTTAAATGACAATTTCTTTTATTATAATTGTGGATAACTTACTAAAGTTTTAAAAAATAATTTTTTTTGAAGCAAAGAATAATCTATAAAAGGAAAATCAATTCATAATCACTTGAAAAATAAGGAAAGTTATAAAAAATAGTCCGAAGATGATTCGAATTTAAGCCTGTAATGATATAATTTTCGAACTAAGTTAACTCATTGATTTAGAAAGAAAAATATTATTTGTGACGATTTTTGAACTGTGGCTAGTGCTAGTTTTTTCTCACGGCGGCTTTAAAGCCGTCGTCTGTATTGGCAAAATCAAGGCTGCAGCCGTAAAGTCCTGCAATGCGTTTGACAATCGCCAGCCCGAGGCCGCTGCCGGTTTCTTTTTGCCCGGCCGGTCGGAAAAAGCGTTCGCTCAACCGCGCCAGTACCGCCTCGTCGACGATGGTTCCGGAGTTGACGACCGCAATCTCTTCATTGTCAACCGTTGCGGTAATCTTTGCTCCGTTAGGGCTGTATTTGACGGCATTGTCGAGCAGGTTGCGCAGCAGCAAAGCGGCAAGAACGTGGTTTCCTCGCACAATCGGTGAAGTTGCGCCGATATAAGACGATAAGGTTATGTTTTTCTTCTTTGCCGCTTCGGCATAATTGTCGAACAAAGCGGCGCTGATATCTTTCCAGTCCAAAAGCTCTGTATTGTCATAATGCCCGTTGTCGGCTTCCAGACGCGACAGGGCAAGCAACTGCTCGACCAGATGTTCCGCCCGTTCAATCCCTAGTGAAAGTTTGGCAAGAGCCTGCGTCCGCATCTGGCTGTCGTCGCCGGACATTTCGGCTATTTCAAGCTGGATTTTGAGTGCAGTCAGCGGCGTGCGCAGTTCGTGTGCTGAATCTGAGATAAAACTGCGTTCCCGTGCCAGCAGAGCCTCTATTTTGGCAAACATCCGGTTCATCGCCTTCAGCAGCGGTTTGATTTCCGTTGGCGCTTTTTCTGCGTTGAGCGGGGAGAAATCGTCCGCCGGGCGGCTTTCAATTTCGCTGGCCAGTTTTTTTAACGGGCGGAATTCAATGAAAGTCAATCCGGAAATTGCCAACAGCAGAACGATAAAGCCGGCCAGCCAGGGCAGCATAAATTCTTCAAGAATATCCATTGCCAGATCTTCGCGGTATTCCAGCTCCTGGCCAACGGCAATGATAAATTTTCCGTCTGCCGATTTCAGGCGCACCATGCGCCATTTGTCCCGGTCTTCGCTTATCCGTTCGTTGGCAAAGCTTCCGGCTGCTTCCGCCGCGGTAAAATATTTGCCGTTTTCGTTGTCGTGAAAAATCATTTCGCCCTGCGGCGAGAAAATGGCAAAACCGACCGCATCGTCATCATCATCGGCGTTTTCAATGCCTTTTATCAGCTTATCCGTCGCTTTCTGCGTTTTCAGCGAAACTCCGCTCCAGTCCGCTGCTGCCAGCTGTCGTCCCAACGCCATTTGATAAGTGTCGAAAAATTCATCAATGCTTTCCCGGGTTTCTTTATAGGAGATATAGCCGGCAATTCCCCATACAACGCCCGAAACCAATGCAAAAAAAATCATCAGCCGGAAACTGAGGCTGAATTTCATCGCCTCGCCGTTGAACTTTTGCCAAAACGCCGCAGCTTCTTTTTTCATCCGAAATGCTGCGGCGGCAAACTTGCCCTTCCGTTGGCCGGCAGAAGCGGATGTCTTTGCCTTTTTTGCTCTTTTATCGATTGTATCTGTTCGGGCCATTTTGTTTACTCCGGCGGAAAAGGTTAGTCTTCCAGCGTATATCCGATTTTGTTGATGGTTTTGACAATGTCTTTGCCGAGTTTTTTCCGCAGATGGTGAATGTGCACTTCTACGGCATTGCTGGCAACGTCTTCATCCCATGAATAGAGTTTGTTTTCAATGGCTTCTTTGGACAAGACTTTGTTTTTGTTTAACAACAGAAGTTCCAAAAGCGCCGTTTCCCGCGGTGAGAGGATTACCTTTTCGCCATTCAGGAGAACGCCTTTGGTTTCGGGGTTGAACGTAATGTCGCGGAAGCGGATAAGCGGTTTCGCCACGCCGCACCGCCGTCGGATAAGGGCGTTCAGCCGCGCTTGTACTTCTTTAAGGGCAAAAGGCTTGCCGAGATAATCGTCTGCGCCGCTGTTCAGTCCTTTAATCCGTTCATCCACGTCGCCGCGGGCAGTTAAAATCAGAACCGGCGTATCAAGTCCGGCATCCCGCCAGGCGCGCAGGATGGAAAGGCCGTCAATGCCCGGAAGTCCCAAATCAAGCACTACTGCATCATACGGCGTTTGCAACAGGGCTTCTTTTCCGTCCGTGCCGTCGTCAAACCAGTCGACGGTAAAGCCGAGCTTGGAAAGCCCGACTTTTATCCCGTCGCCGATAAGGCTGTCGTCTTCAATCAGAAGAATACGCATATCAGGCCGTTTCAGTTAATTATTTCAAAATGATAACGTCAACATCGACTTCCGGCGTTCCCAGCAGCTCTTTGTCGATTTCACCGCGGATTTCAACCGTATTTTCCGGTTTGACAACCTGTCCTCTCCAATCTTCATCATCAATTTCGACGACGATGGAACCGGTTTTGTCGCTGAACTGATATTTTTCGTTACCGAGGTTTTTCTCAATCTTTCCTACCAGAACAACCGGCGTGTCGTCATTCATCTTCAGCGCTTCGGCAACCGTCGAGGAAGAAATTGTCGGTCCCTGAAAACCGCCGCCAAATCCCTGTGCATTGGCCTGCGAAGCCACGGCAAAAGTCAAAACCATCGCGGAAACAGCTAAAATCTTATTCATCGTTTTTCTCCTAATTAAAAGTTGTTAAATAAAGGTTGTTTATCAGAACATCTTTTATTCTGCATTCTAATCTTAAGAAACGCTTAAGGCAAAATAATTTTTTTTATTTTTTTTGCTTTTAAATAAAAAATATATATTTCAATAGGTTAATGTGAGATAAAATGCAAGGGGAGATATCATGGAACGTTTTAGGGCAGTCAGAGATAGCCTCTTTGTCAGTCAGAGGCTGTTTCTTCGGTCAGTCGGCGGCACTTTCTTCCAGCGAACGCACCACCCGCTGCGGAAACGGGATATTAATCCCTTCTTTTCGGAATTCATTGATAATCTTTTCGCGTATACGGAAAGATATGCCGCTGCTGTTGGCTATGTTTGCCGTGTAGCAGTTAAGCTGGAAGTTCAGACTGCTGTCGCCAAAGTCGAGAAAAGACAGCGCCGGAGCCGGATTGCTCAAAACCTCTTCGTCTTCTCCGGCGATTCGGAGCAGGATTTTCTTAACCTTATCGATATCGCTGTCATAGTCCACCCCGACATTGATGTCCACTCGTGCCATTCTGTTGTCGTAGGTCTTGTTAACAACACTGCCGGCGATAATGGCAGAGTTTGGGATGATAACGTTGGATTTGTTGCCCGTTTCCAGAGTCGTCGAGCGCATGCTGATTTGTTTGACCACGCCTTCATAACCGTTGATGACGACCAAATCGCCGAGCTTTATCGGTCGTTCAAACAAAATGGTAATGCCGGCAACCAGATTGCTGACGACGTTTTGCAGACCTAAACCGGCGCCGAAAGACAGCGCTCCGGCCATCAATGCCAGGCTTTTGAAGCTTCCGCCTGCAACGGCAATGCCGAGGATGACGGAAAGGATAAATCCGAAAAAGCCGATTCCCGAAATAATGGAACTTTTCATCCCCTCGTCAAAGTCCAGCCGGCTTAAGCTGCCGTCCTGCAAGCTGCTCTTCAGCATTTTGACCAGCAGCATTGCCACCCAGAAACTGACCAGCCCGAGAATAATTGATGTAATGGATACATGAACTTCGCCGATGTTGAAACCGGTAAGGAAACCTTTGGTCCGCGCCACCAGAATATCGACCGATACGCCCCATACCGCCAGCAGCACCAAGGCCCCGAACAGATACAATACTGGCGTCAGGATAATGCCGAACCATACTTCGCTTTTGACCAGCGTCCGGGGACTGATGCGAAAGGTCGTAATCCAAAACCGCCGCCGTACAATCAGATGGTAAAACATTTTGAGCAGATTATGGAGAATATATAAAATACAGATGACGGCAACAGATACGATAAAACGGTTGATAAGGTATTCGGACAGGCTGATGTAGCCGAACAGGGAGAATGTAAAACTGCCAATCATAAAAAACGTAATCAGCAGAGCGGTTTGTGCCGAAGCCGAAAGTTTTTGGATATTGCCGCTTTTAACGTCTTCGTCCGATAAATCCTTAACATCGTACATGACGCGTAGCGCCGCCCAGATGACGGCAAATGCTTTTATGCCGTTGGCGAAAATCTGCATGGAATAGACGATTTCCGGTTCGTGCGACATTTCCGTCGCCAGCTTCTGAAAAAAGGAGACCGCCGCAATCGCCGCCGCTGCCGTAATCAGGGCATTGGAAGCTCTGCGTACTTTTCGCGCTTCAATGTTAAAAATCCGCCAGTCGGGATTATTGGGGGCAAACGCAGCCAGGATTGCTGCGCGCAGAATCAGAAAATAAAGCAGGTATATTGCGGCATTGCGCAAAAGTGCGGCAAATTCGCTTCCTTTCATCAGGTCAAACCCGTTAATCCAAACCCACAGTGCCGCGATAATTGCCGCCGGAATAGCGCCCAGCGCCACGAAAATCCATGCCGCTGCTTTCAGGCGTTGGATATAGGTCGGAGTGCATATCTCCAAATTGTAACCGTAATGCTTTTTGATGTACCCTCTTATGACGACTGCCAAAATTAATGCCGCGCCCAGCATCAGGGTGAGGATAATAAGGCTCTTGGCCGCGTTTTGCTGTTGTTCGGGTTTAAGCTGGCGGTACCAGTTGAATGGCGAAACCAGAATTTCTTTTAAAAAGCTGCCGAAGCTGAGCAGTGACTGCCAAAATTGTTCGGGTTGAAAAATAGAGCTTTGTTTGGCCAGAACGCTGGTCAGCAGTTCTTTGTTGCGCGCTTTGAAGATAAGGGCGTTGATTTCGTCGATTTTAGCAAGAGCCAGCGCTTCCTGTGCCAGCAGGGATTTATATTTAGCCGCGCTGTCTTCAAGCGTTTTTCTTTCTTTGGCAACTTCCGGTACGTCTTTGCCGTTTTCGTCGGCCAATCCGTTAAGCGCGCTGATTTTTTGCGTCATGCTCTGCAGTGTGGCCGTATCCTGTTTTTGTTCGTTAAGAATTTGGTTTTGCAGGGAATTGAGCGTCGCAATATAGTCGTCGCTCTCTTCGCGGGAGACGGAACCCCCGTTTATTTTTTTTGTAATGCCGTCCAGTGTCTTATTGATGTCGGAAAAATTAAGCTGGATTTCGGCTGTGTCTTTTTCCGGCTCGGCGGCAAAACAGGAAGCTCCGGCCAGAAACAGAAGTACGGCAATGGTTGTAAACAGTTTTTTTGCTGCAGGCATGTAAACCTCGTGTTTAATTTTTACGTTAGGCGGTTCAGATATTTTTTATAAGGCCGGCAGTATCGGCGGCAGATTTTATCTCCGGTCGTTGTGTATGCGCGGCCGCGTTCTGTGTTTCGCCTTCAATATAATGCATAAAGAGCTTCTTGCAAGGAAACGTCGGAAATATTTGAGTTTGCTCTTGCATATTCTTTCAGGGCGGTTAAGTTAAAACAAACCACAAAGGAGGATGTGATGATAAAAGCAAAATATATATATGCCGCCTGTTTTTGCCTGATGGCCGCAAATGTATGCGCGGGAAATAAAACCTGTGCGCAGAAAAAGGCAGAAATCGAAAGCCGGATAGCCATAGCCGAAAATTACGGGCGGACCATGAAAGTTCATGGATTGAAAAAGGCGTTGTCCAAACTGGAAAAGAATTGCACTGACGAAGAATTGTTGCAAAAGCATCAGAACAAAATAAAAGATAAGGAAAACGATGTAAGAAAAGCGGAAGCGGAGCTGGCGGAGGCCAAAGCTTCCGGCAAAGAGCATAAGATTGTCAAAAAGCAAAACAAGCTTGCCGAACAAAAACGCGAATTGGAAAAAGCTGTTTCGGGAAATTAAGCTATCGCACTGCTGACTGTTCTGTTTTTAAGTTTCGTAGGGGGGATTGTCTTCTTAACCGCGACAAGATAAATTATTGTTTTTATTTTTCAAAAATCAGGGGCGTGTTTTCTGTGAAACTGACCGGCTGCGTAAAACTTATAAAAAAAAATTGTATTTGAAAATAAGTGAATATATAATCCTTTATATAACTAAATTATCTATAGGTGAAAAATGAAAAAAATTTTAGCAATAGCTTTTGTTGCTCTTTTGGGAGCATGCACAAACGCCGGTCCGTTTGTAACCAATATTTCTGCCGACGGCAATAACGGTTTGGTCATTGAGAAATGTCAGGTACATATGAACGCGTTTATGGGAACGGTATCGAACGATAACTGTACGACAACGGCGATTAAAGTAAGGTAAGGCATTTTCTTCCCGCAGATGCGGTGGAGGCCTTTTTCGAAAGCCGCTGTCGTCAAAAGATAACAGCGGCTTTTTGAAACAGGAAAAGCGGCCGTCAGAATAAAAGATTAGTCCGATAAAAATGATATCTTAATACCAACGTCCGCTTTCTTCAATCATCGCAAAATTAAATATTTCATTTTTGCTGTAAATGTTTTTGTAACCGGTAATTCACGAGCGCCCGAACTATTAGTAATGAGGACGGTTTTCCTGATGTCCTGCCGGTTGTCCGGGATTATGCCGGTAAGAAGGATGCTCCGTATTCGTAACATTTGCATCATGAGAGTTTTCTGTAACGGCCTCCTTGGCTTTTGCTGTGCCTTCTTTTGTTTTCTCCCAAGCATTGCCGCTGACTTCCTTAGTTTTGTCCCAGGTTTTTTCAGAGCCTTCCTTTGTAGCTTCCCAGGCATCGCCGGACTTCTCCGCTATGGCATCGCCGGCTTTGGCCGTTCCTTCTTTAGTGGCATCCCAAGCGTTGCCACTGACTTCTTTAGTCTTGTCCCAGGCTTTTTCAGAACCTTCCTTTGTGGCATCCCAGGCATCGCCGGACTTCTCCGCTATGGCATCGCCGGCTTTGGCCGTTCCTTCTTTAGTGGCATCCCAAGCGTTGCCGCTGACTTCCTTGGTCTTGTCCCAGGCCTTTGCTGTTCCTTCTTTTGTAGCTTCCCAAGCTTTGCTGGTCGTTTCTTTGGTCGCTTCCCAGGCGTTGGCGCTGGCCTCTTTGGTCTTTTCCCAGAGGCTGTCGGTATCGTTGGTTGTATTTTCTGACATTTTAAATTCTCCTTGCTGTATAAACGTATGATTAATGGTAGTAGTATTTTGATGAGCCGAAAGCAAAGCGGCTGAATCGTCCGCCGTTTTCGCATTGAGTTCTGTTCCCGCTAGACAGACGGAGGCAGCCAATGCAAAAGAGGAAATATATTTCCGCGTAGGTTTCATCAGATTATCTCCTAAATAATTGTTGCACGGAAAAAATAAGCGTCGTAACCGGCTTTTTCAAATAATACTTGTGGCGAGAAAACAGGAAAAATATCTTAAAGCTTGGAAAAAATGTCGGGGTAAAACTTTTAGCCAGAAAAAAAAGACATTTCAGGCAATTGCAACTTTTAAGGAAACAATTATTTAAAAGCCGTATTAGATAAAGCCGTAAAAATCAAAAGGGGGAGAAGCAGATGGTCAGTGAAAATAATAAAATAGGCCTGATTCCGGCCATATTGATGGTTGCCGGCAATATGATGGGGTCGGGTGTCTTTATGCTTCCGGCAAACCTTGCGGGAATTGGCAGCATTGCTATCATCGGGTGGCTGGTTACCGTTGTCGGGGCGATAGCCCTTGGGCTGGTTTTTGCCAAATTGACAGAGATCAGTACGGCAGCCGGAGGGCCGTATGCTTATGCCCGTAAGGCGTTTGGCGACTATATGGGGTACCAGACAAACCTTGTTTATTGGCTGGCCAATGTTATCGGCAATGTAGGGCTGGCAGTTGCCGGGCTGGGATATTTGACGCCGTTTTTTCCGGCATTGCGGGATCCGCTGGTGATGGCTCTGGCACAGATTGCGGTTATTTGGTTTTTTACTTATGCCAATATCCTCGGGCCGAAAATTGTCGGCAGGATGCAGGGTGTTACGACGACCATCGCTTTATTTCCGATAATCGGCGTTGCCTTGCTGGGGTGGTTTTGGTTTAATCCGGAAACATATATGCAGGGATGGAATGTATCCGGCGAGAGCAGCCTTTCCGCTATCGGTATGACGTTGAATTTCACGCTCTGGGCATTTATCGGTGTAGAAAGCGCTTCGGTATCCACCGCTGTCGTCAAAAATCCAACCCGCAATGTTCCGATAGCGACGGTTGTAGGGGTTCTGCTTGCCGCCGTGTGTTATGTTCTGAGTTCTTCGGCAATTATGGGGATTATTCCCAATAAGGAACTGATAGTATCGTCAGCGCCGTTTTCACAGGCCGTGAGCATCGCGCTGGGGCCGGTGGCAGGAAAAGTCGTCGCAGTGTGCGCGGCCATCGGGTGCCTGGGATCTTTGGCAGGTTGGACGTTATTGGTCGGACAAACGGCGCAGGCCGCTGCCAAAGACGGATTGTTCGCCAATATTTTTGCGCGGGTCAACCGCCGCGGCGTTCCTTCGGCCGGCTTGGCGATTGTTGCGGCAATAATGACGCTGCAGGTTTTGGCAACCATGTCGCCGACAGCATCCGAACAGTTCGGTAAGATTGCTTCAATTGCGGTTATTATGACATTGCTGCCGTATATTTATTCTTCCGTGGCGATAAAAATTCTCGGTCGTGAAAAGATGAGCGACAGGGAAGGGCTGTTTTATACAATCGTCGGACTGATTGCTGCCGTTTACAGCCTTGCTGCCATGATAGGTTCCAACAGTGAGCAGACGCGGTGGGCGCTGATATTTGTCATCTCGACGATTATTTTTTACGAATTGTCGGTTAACCGGAAAATTGAAATTAAGGAGAAACATTTGAAGCCGGGCGGCTGCTGCGTGCCGCGTTGGGTTCGCTATATGACGCTGGCCATAACCATTCTGGCACTTATTGCCATGTTCTGGGTTTCGGTTGGCGACTACAGTTCTCAAAAACTCAACGAATACATTAACGAACCGGATTCTCCGTCAGTATCGGTGCAGACACCGGCGGATTGAAATGCCAAATGGCCTGACGCACAGGTTGGGTCGGTTTCTTTCCAGGTCCACAACCCAGATGCACAGGTTGGATCGGTTTCTTTCCAGGTCCACAACCCAGATGCACAGGTTGGATCGGTTTCTTTCCAGGTCCACAACCCAGATGCATAGGTTGGATCGGTTTCTTCTCAAATCACAATCAAAAGGAGACAGTGTAGATGAAAGAATGTATGAAAAATCAGGAAAATAGCCCTATGGGCATAAAAATACTGCTTGTGTATAACGGTATCAACGACAATACGGCAGCAGCCAGAGCCGTACGCGGGCTGAAATGCGGGCTGGAGGCACAAGATGTAAGCGTTATCGTGTCTGAAAGCGAAGAAGATGCCAAGGCAGTATTGGTATCAGACCCGACGGTTCAATGTATTTTGCTCAAACTGAACAATCAGGATGACAAAGATTATCTGAAAATCGTCGATTTACTGCACGTTTTGCGCGAACATAACCGTGATGTGCCGGTATTTCTGCTTGCCGGTCGTACTGCCGCCTCAAAAGTGTCCACGGAAATTCTCGAGAATGTCAGCGACTTTATTTGGATACTGGAAGATACATCGGATTTTATCGCCGGGCGGGTATTGGCAGCGGTGGAGCGTTACCGGCAGTTTATTCTGCCGCCGATGTTTAAGGCGCTGGCAAAGTTTTCCAAAGTGCACGAATATTCGTGGCATACGCCGGGGCATACCGGAGGAACCGGTTTTCTCCGTTCTCCGGCCGGCCGGGCTTTTTTCAACTTTTTTCGGGAACCGGTATTCCGTTCCGATTTGTCCATATCCGTTGGTGAACTGGGCTCGCTCTTAGACCATTCCGGACCGATAGGGGAGAGCGAAAAATATGCCGCAAAAGTATTTGGTGCGGACCGGACATATCATGTAACCAACGGTTCGTCCACATCCAACAGGGTTATCCTGATGGCCAGCGTTACCCGCAATCAGATTGCGCTCTGCGACCGTAATTGTCATAAGTCGGTTGAGCACGCTATCACCATGTCTGGCGCGATACCGGTGTATATGGTGCCGACCCGCAACCGGTACGGTATTATCGGGCCGATTACGCCTGACCGCCTGGAACCTGAAGCCGTAAAAGAGAGCATTGCTGAAAATCCGCTCGTTAAAGACGGGATTGATACCAAGCCGGTGCATGCGATTATCACCAACTCAACGTATGACGGCTTGTGTTATAATGTCAACCGGGTCAAGGAGCTGTTGGGAAAAAGTGTCGACCGGCTGCATTTTGACGAAGCCTGGTACGGATATGCGCGTTTTAATCCGATGTACAAGGGGCGTTTTGCGATGTGTTGCGATCCGAAAGACGACGACCGCAAAGGGCCTACCATGTTTGCAACGCAGTCGACGCATAAGCTGCTCGCAGCTTTTTCCCAGGCATCGATGATACACGTTCGTGACGGGCGCAACCCGATTGACCACCAACGCTTTAACGAAGCGTTTATGATGCATGCGTCAACCTCGCCGTTTTATCCGATTATTGCCTCCAATGACATCAGTGCTGCCATGATGGACGGACCGGGCGGCAAGACACTGACCGATGCGTCCATTCGCGAAGCGGTTTCGTTCCGCAAAACGATGGCGCGGCTGTATGCTGAATTTACCGCTGCCGGAAAAGACTGGTTTTTCAATGTCTGGCAGCCGGATTTTGTCAAAGATGCAGAAAGCAGAAAAAAAGTTCCGCTGTATGAGGCGTCCGAGGAACAGTTGGCCTCGGATCCCGGATGCTGGCTGCTTAATCCCGATGAAGAATGGCATGGTTTCGGCAACGTAGAACAGGATTATTGCATGCTGGATCCGATTAAGGTGTCGATTGTAACGCCGGGTGTCAAATCGGATGCGGAATTAGAGAATTGGGGTATTCCCGCCGCTGTCGTCAGCGCATATCTGGACAATAAAGGGATTGTGGTGGAAAAAACGACCGATTTTACAATTCTTTTTCTGTTTTCTCTTGGCGTAACCAATGGCAAATGGGGAACGCTGCTTAATACGTTGTTTGAGTTTAAACGCGATTATGACAATAACGAGCCGTTGGAGCGCGTTCTGCCGAAACTGGTCAGAGAAACGGAACACGCGTATCATGGCATGGGGCTGAAAGACCTCTGTACCAAAATGTTTACGGCGATGAAAAAGCTCGGAACGACTAAAGCGCTGTCCGCCGGATTCTCTGTTTTGCCGCACCCTGATATGACGCCGGTGGAAGCTTATGAAAATCTGGTTCATAACAATGTTGAAGCCGTAAGCATTGACGATATGGCAGCGCGGACGGTCGCAACCGGTGTTGTTCCTTATCCGCCGGGAATTCCGCTTTTGATGCCGGGTGAAAATGCCGGCGCAGCCGACGGGCCGATACTTGGTTATTTGAAGGCGCTTCAGGCCTTTGACAGGGATTTCCCCGGCTTTGGCCACGACACCCATGGTGTGGAAATCCGCGACGGAACGTATTATGTCTTATGCATAAAAAAGGCGTAATTCCAAGCTGTCCTCGGTAAATAGCTTGAGTGAAACCCCGGCTGTCGTTTAGCTGGGGCTTTCTCATAGAAGCCGGACATCCTCGCCGCGATCCGGCCAAACCGGCGGCTGGAAAACCGTTTCTTCCTATTGTTCGCCAGTTGCCCCTTTGCCGATAAACCGGTTATTTCCTTTACGGCGGGAGCGGCGGACTGTCCTGTCAGACAATAAACAGCTTGACATTTTCGGTAAAACACCGTATAAAAACGGAAGTTTTTTGATTATTTTGTCTAACTAAAAGTTATGTCGTATGAAAAAGTTTAATTATTTTTTTGCAGCTGGTTTTTTATTGTTTGTATCATGTGTCGCCAAAGACAAACTTCCTGAAAATCCGAAGGACAAACAGGAATATCGGGACAGTCAGGGAAATTCATGGATATGGAATGCAATGCTGATGCGCTGGGCGCTGACGCCTTCCGGCGGAGGTTCTCCCTCGTATTTTTATTATCCCGGGAACGGTTCCTGGACAAATTCCGGAGGGGTAAAAGTTGATCCTCCCGCGGGAGTCCGCAACGTATCCTATAGCTCTGCAAAACCGAATTCTGTCGGTTCCAAGGCTCCGGCTTCGGGCAGTAAGTCAACATCGGGAAAAGGCTTTGGCAGCAGTTTCAGCAGTAAACCTATTGGCGCATGATTAATTTTGTCGGATATGGAAAGAGTTAGTTGTACGCCTCGTGAGAATTACCGGGAAATTGTGGAAAAGCAGGGGTTCGGGTTTCACGAGTCCTATTGGATGGAAGATGCCTGCTATTGTTTTACGTCAGCTGAAATTGAAGCGCTTGAAAAAGCGACGGCTGAATGTTACGAAATGTATTGCAAGGCTGTGGAAGCCTGTCTGTATGACAACCGCCGGCTTGATGCGCTTTGCATTCCCGCCGCGGTTCGCGAGGCGATAGTCCGCAGCTGGGAAGAGGATGATTATTCCCTGTACGGGCGCTTTGACTTTGCATTTGTCAACGGCGTGCCGAAATTGCTGGAATTTAACGCCGATACGCCGACTTCTCTGGTAGAGGCCGCCGTCATCCAGTGGTTATGGAAAGAGGATGTTTTTCCGTCGCACGACCAGTTCAATTCCATTCATGAAAAAATGGTGGAATCCTGGAAATATATCCACGAACGATATCAATGCGGCCGGTATTACTTTGCATCAATTTCCGATTGTCTGGAAGACAATGCCACTCTGGGCTATATCATTTCAACGGCCTTTGAGGCGGGGCTTGTTCCTTACGAACTGGATATTCGCAGCATAAGGCATGAAAACGGCTCATTGTTTGCGCCCGACGGTATGCCGATAGACTGTATGTTCAAGCTTTATCCGTGGGAGTTTATGTTTGCAGAGGATTTGACCGGTTGTATGACGGAGATGTGCTGGATAGAACCGCTGTGGAAAGCTTTGATGTCTGACAAGGCCATGCTTCCGGTGCTTTACGAAATGTTCCCCCGGTCTCCCTATATCCTGCCGGCCTATGCCGAACCCGGAAAATTGGGAGCTTATTGTAAAAAGCCGGTATTCTCCCGCGAAGGCGCCAATGTTGAGCTGGTAAAAAACGGTACGATACTGGAAAGCTCTTCCGGCGGGTACGGCAAAGAAGGATACATATATCAGCAGCTTGTTGACATCCCCTGTTTTGATGGCAGATATCCGGTGCTGGGAAGCTGGGTTATCGGCGGTGAGGCGGCCGGAATGGGAATTCGGGAAAACGCGTCCAGAATTACCGATGACATGAGCCATTTTGTGCCGCATATTATTGTCTGATTTGTACCGCAAATCATCGTCCGATGATGAAACAAAGACAGTCCGCTCCTTACGGAACGGGCTGTTTTTTTTGTATCTGTCAGACTGTTTTTTTGTATTTATGCGGAAAATAAGATTATCGGGCTTTTATTCCGGGGATTTACGATTATATGTGAGCTTAAAGTGCGATTACGGAAAATGCCGTCATCTGAAAAATACGGCTGCTTTGTCGTAAAATTGGGGAGATAACCGTTATGAACAAACATTTGCGAAAGTTTTTGCTGCTTTTGCCGTGCCTGCTGTTGCATCCGGAAGGTTCCCGGGCGATAACCGTCGATATTCCTGCCGGAGAAGTTGTCAGCGGTGGCGACGTTCATTCGATTGTAACCCAGCGCGTTTATGGCGAGGCTGATAATTTTACCGTTTCGGGAAAGCAGCAGGTTATGTCCGGAGGCGTAACCCGTAACAGCAATATTTATCCGTATGGGCAGCAGGATGTATTGCAGAACGGCATATCATACGGTACTGTTGTGCAACAATATGCCGTGCAGAATGTCGACGGCCGGGCATATTCTTCCAGTGTCGGTTCGTATGGAACCATAGACGTCAATGCCGGCGGTTATGCTGAAGATACGTCTGTAGACGGCGGCAGCTTTTTTGTTTCATCGGGAGGCACGGCGGAGGGGACGGTTATCGCTTCAGGACACGAATATATATCAGGAACGGACAATAATGCGAAAGTTTCCGGCGGAATTCAGGAAATAAGGGATGGCGGCGTCGCTTTCGGTGCTCAGGTCAGCGGTGGCCGGCAGCAGGTTAATGCCGGTGGAACGGTGCAGGATACAACGGTTTCCGGCCGGGGAACGCTGGAAGTTGCCGGCAAAGCCGTGGCGACAACCGTACAAAACGGCGGTGAAATGACGGTTAAAGACGGCGGAGCCGCAGAGAAGACGACGGTTTCGGGAGGAACAATGACTGTTGATGAAGAAGGCATTGCTCAAAACACGACCGTTTTATCCGGCACTCAGTATGTTTACGGGAGGGACGTCAACGGCAGGGTCAGCGGCGGGGAGCAGATTATAGAAGGCGGCGGCAGTGCCGAAAATGCCGTCGTGTCGGAAAACGGCATTCAGCAGGTCGGATTTTACGGAACGTCGGAGAATACCAGGGTAGATGCCGGCGGTGTGCAGACTGTCGGTTGGGAAGGAACTGCTGCCAATACGACGCTAAACGGCGGGACAATGAATGTTGAATCCGGAGGAACATCTCTGCAGGCCAAAATAGTTTCCGGCACTCAGAATGTTTTTGGTACAGACCGCGAAAGCGCTGTTTCCGGCGGCATCCAGATTGTAAAAGAGCAGGGATATGTACATAATGCAGTTATATCAGGTACCGGGATACAACAGGTTGACGCCGGCGGAACTGCAGAAAACTCCGTAATCGAAAATGGCGGCCGCCTTACTGTCGCCGGAGATATTAACGGTGCTGTTATCAAAAAAGGAGGTCAGGCAGAAATACAAAACGGCGGCAAAACGTCAGGAATGTCCATAAACGGCGGAAACTCTTATATCAAATCAGGAGGAGAAGCCGTTTCAAGCGTCATCAGCCTGGGCACAGAGTATGTGGAAGGGAAAAGCGAAAATGCCCGGATTTATATCGGGGGCAGCCAGATTGTCGAAAACGGGGGGATTGCCTCGGGAAGTACCGTAAACCTTTTCGGCGTACAACAGGTTGCCGACGGCGGGCAGGCGGCGGAAAGCAGAATTATCGGCGGGACTCAGATTGTCCGCGGCACTGCCGATGGAACGGAATTGTTTGCCGGGCTGCAGAATATTGAAACCGGCGGACTTGCTTCGGATACTAAAATCCATGGCGGCATACAGACTGTATTTTCAGGCGGAATTTCGCGGAATACGGAGGCCGACGGCGGATTAATCGTATTGCATTCGGGCGGAATTATGTCCGGAATTACAAAAATAACCGACGGCATTCTAAATATCGCCGGAACAAACAATATTTCAAATTTAGAGTTGAAAAACGCCTTGGTAACCATAATAAAGGAACCGGGCTTTTCACAGCTGCAGATAGACAAGCTCGACGGCAGCGGCATTTTCAGTATCAGCAGCAATTTGGCGCAAAGTGAAGCCGATCACTTGGATATCGGGGGCGGCAACGGAAATTTCGGGCTGATTGTGCACGATTACAGTGCTGACGGAAATCTGCCTGCAGAATTTAAGCTCATAGATGAAACGTCGTCGGCAGCGGATAACTTTTACTTGGTTGGCAACGCCGTTGATGTTGGTGCTTTCAGATATAATCTGCAGCATGACGGCGATGACTGGGTACTGCATCGGACGCAGGAACATACAGACAGTTCGCTGATTGCCAAAAATACGTACAGTTCGCTGGCCTCGTTATTTTATACGCACCTTAATCCGTTGTACAACCGTTTTCGCATGAAACATAAACGAACCGGAAAAGATGATGGAATATGGATTAAGGGGATTGGCCGCGAAATTAAATTCCGCTACAAAGACCAGACGAAAAGCAATATGAAAATTTATGGAGCGGAAATCGGTTATGACCGTGAAATCTGGCATAATGGCGGAAAGGGCCTGCAGTTGGGGCTGTATGGCGGAACAAGCGATTCAAGACAGAAATACGACCGCGGCGGGCATGGCGACGGCGAAACGCAGAGCCTCGGAGTATATTCAACCCTGAGTACGGCAGATAACTGGTTTGTAGATGTTGTCGGAACGTATTTCTGGCACACACAGAAGATAAAAAGCTATACGCCTTCGGGTTCCGATGTCAACGGCAAGTATGATGCAAACGCATGGCAGGTTTCGGCTTTTGTCGGAAAGAGATGGGATATTGCCGAAAGCTGGTTTGTCGAACCATATATGGGACTGAACTATATGCGCGTAGACGGAATAGATTACCGGACAAATTTTAATACGCGGGTCAGTGCGTCGGCTGCGGATTATTTGGGAGGCAGTATCGGGGTATCGGGAGGAAAAGAGTTTGTTTTGGCTGATGGAACCGTTTTTGATGCTTACGGACGCTTTAGCCTGATGCACGATTGGGACGGCAAAAGTCCGGTTACCGTGGCAGACGAAATCTTTGCTGAAGATACGTCCTCGCTGCGCTATGAATTGGGAGCGGGAATAGCCGCCGCGTGGAACGAGACAAATTCCGCTTATTTTGAAGCGTCAACCCAGCTTGGCAGCAGCGTCCGTTTTCCGTGGGAAATCAATATCGGCATTCAGTTTAATTTCTGAAAAGCAACAGGCTCGGTATAAGCAGTTCTCCCTAAATGAGAAGTATAGTCCGCAAAGTCATAAAATCATAAAGATTAAAATCCTTCCTCTTTGTAAGGACGGGACATCAGCTCGTCCATAGCCTCATTTATAGATAAACCGCTGAACAGAACTTTGTTGACCGTTTCGCATATCGGCATTTCTATGCCCAGCTCATGTGCACGTTTGACAACGGCTTTGGCCGTATAAATTCCTTCTACCGTACGCGTATTTTCCTCCAGCAGTTTCTCTGCGTGGCCGCAGGCGCCGACCTCATATCCGAAACTGAAATTGCGGGAGGTTGCACAGTTTGCCGTCAGAACGAGGTCACCCATGCCGCTCATCCCCATCATCGTGCGCAAGGTTCCGCCCAAAGCTTTGGACAGCCGTACCATTTCGTTAAAGCCGCGTGTAATCAGCGCCGCTCGCGCCCCGTCGCCGAGTTTAGCCCCTTCAACAACGCCCGAAGCGATGGCAATGACGTTTTTGACGCTCCCGCCGATTTGCGGCGAAATCATGTCAGCGGTCAGATATGGGCGGAAATAAGGCGTTCCGAGCATGTTGGCAAGTTCGGAGGCAATTCCCTCTTTGGCACAGGCAATCGTAACGGAGGCCAGCTTCTGTTTGGCGACATCGACTGCAAAACCCGGACCGGACAAAATGGCAACCGTAGCATAAGGAATTTCTTCCTGCAATACTTCCGAGAGCATCTTTCCCGTTTCCACTTCAATTCCTTTGGCGCATAAAACGATAACCGTGTCTTCTTTGACATAGGATTTCATCTGTTTCAGCATCAAACGTGTCCATTGTGCCGAAGTTGTCAGCAGAATAACCTTGGCAAATGCGAAAACATCGGCGATATCGGCAGAGGCTCTGATGGCATCGGGCAGGGGAATATCCGGCAGAAACATTTTATTGACGTGCTTCTGGTTGACGGAGTCGACAACTTCCTGTTCGCGTGCCCAGCACAAAACGTCGTTTCCGGCGCGTGCAGCAGTTAAAGCCAGCGCCGTTCCCCAAATTCCCGTTCCTATAATGCCGATTCTTTTCATAAATTTCTCCTTAAACAATATTCAAAAACTGCCGCAACGCATAGCATCAGGCTGTTCTCCGCTTATAAGCGGAACTTACAGAATTATAGTTAATAAAATATAAATATTGCCCGGGTAACCATTTCATCATTACGCGGTTGTTTAAGGAATTTTCGATTGGCACCTATATTGGTTTGTAAGCGATTTTTTATACATTCTAACGAAGTTTTTTACTAAAATTTTACTGATTTTCAAAATGTTAACTTATGTGTCTTGAGGACCGGAAGTTGTTTTATCATCTTCTCCAAGAATTTCTGCCAATTCAGAGAAAAATTTTATAAAATCATTGGTAATGTCATTGAGTTCACTATCTTCAACACCGGGATAGTAAACAGATAAAGATTTTTTTAATTCAAAGTATGGGTTAATCATATACAATTCCTTTATAACACGTTTATTATGTTTTTGTTGTGTCGTGCTTGATGGGGAATGTAAAACAGGAAATAAAAATATTTTTTGTTAAGCCATTCTTTCAATAAACCGTCTTAGCGTGCTGCGTTGGACACCTAGTATCTTGGCAATTTGGGATTTTGAGTTCTCAAAATAATTTAGTCGTCAAACCAACAAGCTTTATATTCATCCGCCACACGTAGCCTTCCAGGAATGCCTGTAAAAGTATAAATAAAACTATTCATAATGTCTAAAAGTGCCAAATTTCTCACCCCGTTAATAATTATTAGCCCTTTCATAACACGTACCCAAGCCTCCGTATCATCTTCAGATAAAGGTGCTGGCAATGAAGCTATAACTTCATATTCCCATTCTAAATACTCGCTTAATCCATAAGTTACCACATCATCGGCAATCTCTGGAAACTTTGTTGCAACAATATATTTGCCATATAACGCTACATAAGTCACCAATACCAGTTCAAAAAGTTTTGTTTTTTTCATTCCAACAGGAATGTTGCCGCAATTTCTCCGTAGAATGCGCACCATTTGCTCATAACAGCCTAAAAACAAACCACGCCAATAAACCGCCTCTAAATCGTTTTCGTCAACACCGTCATTATATTTGCGCCAAATCGCCTCATCGCGACGCTTTAACTCTTCTATCTTTTTATTTTTCATAGCTACACATCTCACCATATAAAAAATGTTTTTTCCCACCTGCAACTTTTTACAGGTGGGGTGGATGTAACAACTATAACTCATATGAAAAATAGCCCAGTTATTCGAGCTTCGCCTTATATACCTGGCATCCTCCCCGAAGGTAAGATGCCCAAGACTGAAATCCCTTGTTGCAATGCTCCAAGAGTTCCGCCCATATGAGTTAGGTTTGTTAGACCCTGCTGAAAATCGGGCTTTTCAGCACTTTCTACTATAAAAGAATTATTTTTATTTTGCAAGTATTTTTAAGCATCTCGCTTAAAAAATAATCTTTTAATTCCACAGGCAAACCTAATATTTGGGCGTATATAGCATAGTTGTTTGTACAGGCTTTGTATTTACATATATCAATATCTCGGTTGACGGTAATACTATGACATATATTGACCGCAAGTATAATACCGATGCGATGTTGAATTTCAAATTCGGATTTTAATAAAATACATATTTAACAATAACCGTTTAGCCCGGAACTTTAACCATATAAGTGTATTGGATGATTTGGTGAAAACGGGCAAAGTAGAAATTCATTTTGTTAAAGAGGGTATGGTAATCACTCCGTTTTCTACAGCGAATGATGTATATGATTACCGGATGCTTATAGCAGAAGCCGAACGTTTCTCTGCAGAATTATCAAACATGACAAAAAAGGCAATGCAAACGATGCGAGAGAATGGCTTTTACCCTGGCAAGGCACCGATAGGATATAAAAATTGCCGTCCAAGTTGGTGCCCTTGGATTCTGCCGGATGAACAGGCAGGTAAAGTTCAGTTTCTATTTGATAACTACTTACGGTCAGAAATCAGCATCAAAAATTTGCTTGAAGTTGCCCAATCATTACCTCTGTATACAACTACTGGTAGTTTAATTAGTCGAAGAACATTAATTCATATGCTGCGCAATTCTTTCTATTGTGGACAGATGAAAAGCGGTGGAAAGTTATATCGACATGGTTATGAAAGGTTGGTGAATGAAGATGTTTTTGCTGAGGTGCAAAAAAAATTAGACAGGGAACTCGGTAGAGTTGCCAACAAGGAAACGGAGGTGAAGGTCGCAGCATAAAACAAATTAGGCCAGTGGAGGCTGGATAATACATCCGGCCTTCCTTGACCTGTCAAAATGATGAATCTTAAAATAAAGTATAATTTTAATACGGAAAGGTAAGAATATGGGAAGAAAAGCTGCAAAAGTTGTGAATGATAAAAATATAAAGCATGCCGTTTTATGGATACGAGTATCAAGCAGAGAGCAGAAAGAAGGTTATTCGCTTGATGCTCAGGAAGACCGGGTAAAGAATTATTGTATTCGGCAAGGGTTGACAATTATTAAGCAGTTTACCGTTGTTGAAAGTTCGACCAGAGGTGAACGAAAAGAATTTTATAATATGATAAATTTTATAAAAAAATATAAAAATCCGGTTGCTTTGGTTTGTGACAAAGTTGATAGGTTGCAAAGAAGCTTCAAGGAATATGATGTTTTGAATAAGCTGATTGAAAAAGAAAAAATTGCAATTCATTTTCAGACGGAACAAGCAATTATGGCGAAAAATGCCAAAGCTCATGAGAAGATGATGTGGAACTTTCGGATTACAGTTGCGCAGTCGCAAACAGACACGATGAGTGATAATGTAATACGCAGCTTTGAAAAAATGCGTAAAGAGGGAAAATGGCCACATCACGCACCAGTCGGATATAAAAATGTAAAGGATGCTAACGGTAACAGCGATATTGTGCTGGATGAAAATAACCATTTCATCATTACGCGGTTGTTTAAAGAATTTTCGATTGGCACTTATAACCTTGAACAGATAACGCGGAAAGCCGCGGACTTGGGACTTAAGATGAAAAACAGCAAGAAACTTCATAAGCAGACTATCCGCGGAATATTAAGCAACCGTTTTTATGTCGGGGAGATGTTCAGTGGCGGGCAATATTATCCGCATTGTTATCCGCGGCTGACGGATAGCTATACGTTTGAACGGTGTCAGGAAATTTTGGAAGGTAAGGCAAATCATAAGGTGCAGAAGCATGAATATGTATTCAAAGGATTGGTTCGCTGTAAAAAATGCGGTGGTGTTGTTTCGACAGATATCAATGTACATCCGGCGAAAAAGAAGGGCGGAGAAAAAATCGTTTATAAATACCTTTTTTGTCCGCAATGCGGCGGCTATCGGACGAGAGAGGAAAATGGGGTTGAAAAAGTGAGAGAGGCATTAAAAACGTTTAAAAACATGCCTACAAGCGTTGTCGAGAAATTGGTTGCCTGTTTGGATGAAGAAATTTACAAAGACCATAAAATGGAAATAGAAGCCAAGAAGGCATTGGACAGGCAGATTGCCGGTTTTGCAGAAAAGGAAAGCAGGTTGATAGACCTGTTTACGGAAGGCAGTATTACACAGGATTTATATACCAAAAAACTAACCGAATACAGACAGGATAAGAAAAAACTGGAAGAGCGATTAACCGACTATAGTCATCTGACTAAACAAGGTCTGATAACGCTCAAATACTTGGCTGGCTTGCTTTTGATGTCAGACCAGATATGGAATTTTCTGAACAACGACAAAAAACAACAGGTTTTAAAATTACTTTGTTCGGAAATTTTATTAGACGGTAAAAATGTAGATATTTCAATAAGAAAGCCTATCTTAGCACTGGCTAAAATAGGCTCTTGTCAAGTTTGGCTGGGGTGGCTGGATTCGAACCAACGAATGTCGGCACCAAAAGCCGATGCCTTACCACTTGGCGACACCCCAACATTATAGTAAAAAATGTCCGCATAAACGAACAAAAGTACTTTTATACTAAAAAAATATAAAAGCAAGCATTTTTTTCTATTGTTAAAAATTTTTGAATAAATGGTATGCGTAGAATAAAGTTATATAAATCATTTGACTTATGACACATGTTATGCAACTATCAAATTTAAGTAATATGAATAGGTAAAAAGGTGGGGGCGATGAAACGAATTTTAATATTTATCTTTTTTATTTATCTGTTTCTGGTGGAAACGGCAAAAGCGTTGGATTGCCGTGATACTGAATTGTTGACAGACATAGCTGCCTGCAAAGATCAAGATATTCGTCATAATTTGGCAAAAATATCAGAATATGAGAATTCGTTTATTAAAGCCCATGAGCAATGCAAAACTCAAGGCTGTCTTCGTGAATTGTATCGTAAAAAAGCTGAAATTGCGGAAGTGATGAAAGGTTTGCTGAAACCGTCCGAAAAGTTAACCGATAGGTTGCCGGATCGCGCCGGTATCCGGCAACTGGTTGGTGAAGGAAAGCTTTTGCCGTTAAACAAGACATTGAAGGAAAAATTCCTAAAATCAGATCTATGGTTTTTCCCATATCAGAGCCATAATCCTGAGCATGAGAAAAAAGGTGTCGTAAAACCGTTTCATCTGCGTTATTCCGATTGTTCCCGCGGCGTTATGGATTATAGCTGCATGAGTTTTCTGATGACAGAACAGATTGACAGTCTGCCGGAGGGATTGGGCGGAGCCGTTGCTATTGAACTGTATATTCCTAAAGATTTGGTTGCTCCCGAAAATCCGGGGCACAGCGAGTTTTATTATTTGAATAAGACGACAACCGAGTTGGGGCTGAAAAGTACCACATCCTGCCGTAACACGGATGATATTTTTAAACAAGTTGTTTGTCAGAATAATGAACTGTCGCAAATGGAACAGCAGGGAAACGAACTTTTAGCTCAGGCTATAAAAGAGATTGGTTATGAAAACGATGCCTATGATCTTGCCCGCCACGATTTTAACACAATTCAGGCGGCAAGGGAGTGTACAACACTCAGTTGTATTTTTGCAAACTATAAAGCTCGGCTGGAATATTTGCAGAACAGGGAATATCAGCAGGAATATCAAAAAGAACCATTGCCGCAAGGGTGCGAGCTTCCAGATTTTCCCGAAGCTCAGGAGATATATGCAGTCCAAGCACGCGGCTCAAGGTTTTTGGCGGAATTTAAGATAGATAACCGCAAAAGTGCCCGAAAAATAGACCTTTGGATTAATCGTCCGCAGAAAAAAATTGTACTGATTTTGAGTGCCTACAATCCGGTCGTCTGGAATTTGCATATAACGCCGCAGACAGAAGTTCAGGCAGTTTTGGCAGGAGGTTCTCACAATCAGATGATCAGAGGCGTGTCGGATAATATGTTTGCCGATACGGGGCATTGTCTGAATAAGTATATCGAGGGGGATGAATTGCGCCGCAAAGCCAGAAAGCTTGGACTTTTAGAAGGAAATGAACGTAAATACTATTTATGGGATAAAAGCTATGCTATCGGGGAACGGCTGGATAATCAGGCCTATGAATTTATGCCGGATAAAACTATTGGGTTGGGAATCCCTCTGCCTTTGCTGACAGGGCAGGATGGGCTGGATCAACAAGTGGAATACGGTAACCTGCTGGAATTAAACCGAAGCCTAGCTCGTTACCTGAAAAGAGATAACGTACTAGTTACTGAAATGGTAAAAAATCCGCAGTCTCACTACCCGGAAGATTTAAGCGGTAAAGAGCTCTGGCCTTGTGCGGAACTGCCGCAGCAATATGCCTGCAAAAATAACGGAACATATATATACTGCGGCAATGTTCCTGAGCAATATCGCTGCCGCAAAAAATCTTACCTGATGTGGGAGCAGATGGATAAGCTGCCCGAAGGACTAAACGGTGCAAATGCCGTCCGGATATATGTTCCGAAAGACCTGAAAATACCGCAGGAACAAGGGGAAAATCAGTTTTATCTGTTGAATAAAACAAGGAAAGAAATGACGGAAATTTGGGAAAAACCTTACATCGGCGGTCTTGAACTGGTGTATCCGTAAAAATCTTTAGCATAACTTTTTCCCTCTCTTTACAGCATCAAAACCTCTCCGTATACTGCAGGCGGATAATAACAAAAGCAAAAGAGGGAATGATATGGCACTTAACCTGATAAAACGCGGCGGCGCCGTGCAGGAATTTTCAATTTTTAAACTTCAAAAGCTGCTGACGGATGTCTGCCGGGGCTTTCCGCTGGATTCGCAAAAGCCGCTGTTGAATCTGGATGAATATATAAAAGACGGTATGACGACCGCAGACTTGTTTAATGCTCTGACGATGAACGTTTTAAGCCTGACGTCGGTTGAAGAGCCGGAATGGAAGAACGTTGCCGGCCGGCTGAAGATGCTTGCATTGTACAAACAGGTTTCCCTTGCCCGGAATATGCCGAAGAACGAACCGCCGTATGATTATGTGTCGTTTCTAAAGTACGCTGTCAATAACGGAATATACAGCACTGTAATTGCGGAAAAATATACGACGGAGGAAATTGCCGAAGCTGCGTCCTTTATTAATCCCGATTTTGACTTCGTTTATGACTATGCCGGCGCCAATCTGCTGCTGAAACGCTATCTCTGTGAATACGGCGATAAAATTGTTGAATTGCCGCAGGATATGTTCCTGTCCATTGCGCTGCTGATAGAACAGGACGAAGACAAAGCCGCGCGTATGGCCAAAGTTAAGGATACTTACGAAAAACTGGCTGACCGCAAAATCTCGCTTGGCACGCCGCTTTTGATGAACCTGCGCCGTCCGAACGGTAATCTCAGTTCTTGCTTCATCACCGCAATGGAAGACACGCGCGAGTCGATTTTTTATGTCATAGACCAGGTGTCGTCGATTTCCAAATTCGGCGGCGGGGTAGGGGTGAACATTTCCCGCGTCCGTGCCAAAGGCGCCCGCATCAAGGGGATAAAGAATTCCTCCGGCGGTGTTATCCCGTGGATTCGTATTTTGAATGATACCGCAGTGGCCGTCAACCAGCAGGGCAAACGCAAGGGCGCCGTAACCGTGTCGCTGGATATGTGGCATCTGGATATTGAGGATTTTCTGGAGCTGCGAACCGAAAACGGCGACCAGCGCATGAAGGCCTATGACATTTTCCCGCAGGTGGTTGTGCCGGATTTGTTTATGCAAAAGGTGGAAAACAACGAAGACTGGCTGATGGTTGACCCGCACGAGGTGCGTGCCAAATACGGTATCGAGCTGGCAGACCTCTGGGGAAAGGAATTTGAAAAAGCCTACAATCAGCTGTACCTGGAAGCCTCGTTTGGCAAATTGGAACTGTTTAAGTTTTATCCGGCCAAAGAGTTGCTGAAAAAAATTATGCGTTCGCAGATAGAAACCGGTATGCCGTATATCGCGTTTAAGGATACGCTGAACCGCTACAATCCCAACAAGCATGACGGTGTTATTGTCGGTACCAATCTTTGTACCGAGTCGCACAGTAACGTCCGCCCGAGCCATATTGGCGAAGACGTTTTGGAGAACGGCAGGGTCGTCCGCACCGCGGAGGGCGGTCTGGTTCACGTCTGCAATCTGGTGTCAATCAATCTGGCGAATATCGAGTCGGATGCGGAGCTGGAGAGCGTCTGCGAAACTTCCGTACGCCTGTTGGACAATGCGATAGACTTTACCCGCGTTCCGGTGCTGGAAGGTCAGGAGCACAACAAGCGCTACCGCACTATCGGCGTCGGTGCGATGGGACTGGCCGATATGCTGGCCAAAAACAATATCCCGTATATTCTGTCGGCGGATTACGTTGATGAGTTGTTTGAAAAAATTGCGCTGTATAATATCCGCGCTTCCGTTAAACTGGCCAAAGAAAAGGGAACGTTCGGCGCTTATGAGGGGTCGGACTGGAGCAGGGGCATCATCTTGGGGCACGACCAGATATGGTTCAATAAAAATGCCAAATATCCCGAAGCCTGGAACGAACTCTTTGCCGATTTGCAGAAATACGGCATTCGCAACAGCCAGATAGCGGCGATTGCGCCCAATACCAGTTCTTCGCTGATACAGGGATGCTCGGCGTCGGTGCTGCCGGTTTACAGCAAGTTCTTTGTGGAAACCCACGGCAAAGGCTCCATTCCGAACTGCCCGCCGTATATTCGCGACAAGTTCTGGTTTTATCAGGAAAACCGCAACATCAGCCAGGAAACTGTCGTTGACATTATGGCACGCATTAACAAGTGGATTGATACCGGTATTTCCATTGAGCTGATGTATAACTTAAACCGAAACATCCGCGCCAAAGACATTTACAATACGATAATGAGCGCCTGGAAAAAGGACATCAAAACCCTTTATTACACCCGCACCATTCAAAAGGACGGTTCCAGTCTGGAAAAGACGGAATGCGTCAGCTGTGCCGGATAGGAGAGAAAAATGCAGAGAAAAAAACTTTTTAACGTTAACGGAAATGACGAAATCATCAACCGCCGTATGATTGGCGGCAACGTTACCAACCTGTTTAATCTGAACAACGTCAAATACCAGTGGGCGAACAAAGTCTACCGCCTGATGATGGAAAACTTCTGGATTCCTGAAAAAGTTTCGCTGTTTGATGATAAGCGCGCCTATGAGGAGCTGACCGCCTCGGAAAAGGCTGCTTATGACGGCATCCTGTCGTTTCTGGTTTTTCTGGACAGTATCCAAACCAACAATTTGCCGAACATCAGCGAATATATCACCGCCCCGGAAGTCAACCTGATTCTGGCGATTCAGACTTATCAGGAGGCTGTACATTCGCAAAGTTACGCCTATATTATAGAGAGTATCATTCCCGCCGCCAAACGCGCCGAGATATATGACAAATGGCGTGAAGACAAGGTCTTGCTGGAACGCAACAAATACATCGCTGAAATCTATCAGGACTTTGTTGACAATAAAAGCGACATCAACTTTGCCCGCGTGCTGATTGCCAATTACCTGCTGGAGGGCGTGTATTTTTACAACGGCTTTAACTTCTTTTATAACCTCGCCTCGCGCAGTCTGATGATCGGAACTGCCGACGAGATAAAGTACATTAACCGCGACGAGCTGACCCACTGCGTCATTTTCGCCAATATTATTAAGGAAATAATGAAAGAGAACAGCGGTTTCTTCAATCTGGACGAGGTGTATGCAATGTTTGACAAGGCGGTTGAACAGGAAATCGCCTGGAGTAACCACATCATCGGCCGTAACATTATCGGCATTACCGAAAAGACGATTGAGGAGTACACCAAGTTCATTGCCAACAAGCGTCTGAAGGATTTGGGGCTGAAACCGCGTTATGAGGGCTTTGACCAGAACCCGTACAAGCAGCTGGAAAAAGTTGCCGATACCAACGGCGAGGGAAACGTAAAAGGCAACTTCTTTGAAGCCAATGTGTCGTCGTATAACCAAAGCACGGCTGTTGAAGGCTGGGATGAAATCTGAGCCCGTGGCTGCCAAACTCGGCTCCCGTCTGGCGGTCACGGCACCGACTGCCCGTCCTGTCGTCCGCACAACGTGAACCCGGCCGCCCGCAGTCAGCCCATGCTGTCCGACAGCTCTTTCGGTTCCCCGCCTTCCGGCTGCTCTCCCGGCTTCCGTTCGGTGGTCGCAGAACCCGGCTGCCTGCCCGGTTCTCGTCCGGGCATAACCCAAATGAAAATACAAAGGATGGAAAATGCATTTTTTATCGGAATTTAATTTACGCGAATTGCTAAGCTCGTTTGTTGTCCTGTTGGCTATTACGGATATCCCGGGCAATCTGCCTATAGTGATAAACCTGCAGAACAAGGGGATAAAAATCAGCGCCCGCCGCGCATTTATCTATTCTCTGGTGCTGCTGGTGTTCTTCTTTTATGCCGGCGAAGCGTTTCTGAAACTGTTCGGGCTGGACATTTCCTCGTTTGCGATTGCCGGTGCGCTGATAGTCTTTCTGTTCAGTCTGGAAATGATACTGGATATTAATCTGGTCTGCGAAGGGACGGACATTTCCGGCGATGCCACGTTTGTCCCGGTCGTGTTTCCTCTGTTTGTCGGCGCCGGAACCCTGACGGCGCTGTTGGCCATCCGTTCCCAGTATGCCGATATAAATGTTTTGCTTGCCGTTTTGCTGGATTGCGTTGCCATATACGGAACAATCCGTCTGTCGCGTTTTTTCAAAAAACATCTGAGCAGCGCCGCCATTTATGTTATGAAAAAGTTTTTCGGTATGGTGCTTTTGGCAATTTCCGTAAAATTGTTTATTACCAACGTTGCCGAATTGGTCCGCCAGATAAACGCCTGAGAATGAATTTGTTTATCGGGAGGTGTCTTCACCGCGTTATTTGGTCTTAGAAGGAGAATATTTTTTTGCAGCCTCTTTTTATCTGTATTTAAATGCCTATATCCAACTCGGCAGAGGAGGTGAAAATGGTGCAGGTATCAATAATAGTTCCCTTAAGCCGCAATGCCGGAGCTGTCTGGCCCGAATTGCGGCAAATCCTAAATGAATACGGTTCGGAAATTGAAGTGGTGTGCGTCGCATCGTCCCGAAAAGCATTTCCTTTGGGCAGTTCTTTTTTTAGCCAATCTGCTTTGTCCTCGGTTTCTCCAAAGGTGTCTTGCTTCAATGCATCTTTTTCCCGGGAGAATAGTTTGCAATCTCTGCCTGAAGATATGATGCAAGACGGACGGCTGCGTTTTGTCAGGGCTCCCGGAACCGAAAAATATGCGGCAATGAACATCGGGTTGGAAGAAAGCCGGGGCGAATATGTTGCCTTTTTTGAACCCGGAGCAAAAGTTTCCCCCGGGTTCTATAGGGAATTGTACCGTTTTGCTAGCAAAAAGCGTACGGAAATTGCCGGCTGCGGCATTAAAACGTCAAATCCCGCTGGGGAGGATATCCAGGTCAATATAGCCGCAACCGGGTTCACGTCTTCATTGAAAGAAAAAGCCCGTTTATGGAGAATACCGCAGTATTCTTATGTCGGGAATAAAATCTATCTGCGCCGGGCGTTGTTGGAAAACGGGTTGTTTTTTAAAGAAGATACAAAATTTGCCGATATGTTTTGGACGCCGCTTGTCCTAAAAAAGTTAAAAAGGGCAGCAGCAGTTTCCGGAATTTGGTATATGCCTCCGCAGGAGCCATCAGCCGGTATGGCACGAGAGAAGCCGTCAACGGCGGAATACCAGCTGGCACGCCTGTATACGCGGGCGTTCGCTTCGGTAAATGACCTGATACCCGCAAAATATGCCGTTACCCGGAAAAACATCTGTTTTTTGGGAATTCCAATTATGAAAGTTCTTAAATCTTCCCGTTGCGAAAAATGTTACCTCTTTCACTTGAAAGTCAAAGAAAACAAACGCCGTATTGCGGCTTGAATATATTCGGAGCGCTGCGCAATGTAAAAATCCCTGCCGTCCGGTAAAGGTTTGGCAGGGATTTGGAGAAATACGCGGAGTGCCCACAGATAGGTTCCGGCAATAAATTGCAATAATTTTGCCGCAAATTCCGGTTACGGGCGGCAAAATGCTAAATGGCGCAGTATGCGGCCAGCGTCCTTTCGATGAGCATAGACTCGTCTGTACTGCATGGAATGTTGAAAATTCGGTCAGCCATCTTTCTTGCCTCGTCGGGATGTTCGCAGTCCAAATCAAACGGCGACCATATTTTGACATAATTGTCCAAAAATTTTTCCCAGTCCGAAGCGCAGAGCGTATAGCTGTTGCCAAAAGCGGGGCTTTGGTGCAGCAGGCGGTTGAATGCGCTGTGCGAGCAAATCAGGACAATATGCCGGGCTTGGATTTTTCCGGCTTCTGCTTCGGCAATATCAATAAAAGCCCGGGTATCTTGTATCGGTGCCTTATTGTTCAGAGCCGAACTTTCATGGATGCCGTGTGCCGTACAGGCAAGGTTGGCTATTCGAGCAGACTGCAGTCCCCCGTCGTCTCCCGCGGCATAAAGCATTTGCGGCTTGCCGAATTTTTCAACGATGTTTTTTGCCAGAAGAAACAGCATCTTGGCATCTTTAACGGAAATACAGCCGTCGGCTTTTACCTCGGCGTAGCGAATAAATGTAAGATAAACCATAAATGTAAATTAATGATATGAATAAAAATTATTAAACCGGTAAAATTTAGCCTGCCGCTGCCAAAAATGCAAGCGGAAAAATTGTTTTTTTTGTTAATTATGCAAGGGAATAATCGGATAAATAATTTGACAAAAATTAAAAAAAGGTTATTTAAAAGGCATAAGACAAAAACAATAAGAAAGGACAGACAATGAGCAGACAAGCCGACTTGCTTGAAGCATACCACAATATTTTGTATGTAATAAATAATGCCCCGTTGAACAGTTATCCGAAATTCGGTAAAAATGATGTCAAAAAAATTCCGTCCGATAAGGCTGAAAAGATTATCGGCAACGTTGTCGGACATCGGCTGGCATCCGTTCCGGCCGACAAACACCCGCATGTCGAACTGGTTTTGGGGTATCCCGGGTCGGGCAAAACGCTGGTGGAAGAAGACATTCTCGCGCGCTATCCCGGAACGATATTAAAAATTGACTATGACGATTTTCGCCGTTTTGACAGCCGTATGGTAGAAAAGAGCAAAGAGAATCCGCTGGTTGCCGACTATTTTGGGCAGATACCCGGTGCTATTAAAGACCGGTTGATGATGGGCGCAGCGGCCAACGGGCAGAGCGTTTTAATCAGCGCGCCTGCGTTGGATATCCAGTCTTCGCCGGAAAATTCCCTGAAAGCGCTTTTTCTGAACAAAGGCTACAGGCTGAATGTCGTCTATATTAATGCCGGCGAAGAATTGTGCTTTTTAAGCAACTTCACCCGCCATTTTAAAGCCCGTGCCAACAACCTGAATAATCCGGATGGAAATTTTGACATTCCCCGGATGGTTCGTCCGGAGGTTCATCGTGCCATTTCCGCCGGCACCCGCCAGAATATTAACGAAATCGTGGGGATGATTGGTCGTGGGGAAAATGTCAGCCTGAAGATGGTCGACCGCGATAACCGCGAAATTCCGTTTACAAACATAGAGGCTGTGCCCCACATAGCGCGCCGCAGAGAACGCAGCCCTCTGAATCCGGCGGAAATCGACCGTTTGGTTAATGAATTAAGTATAATCAGCGATGCAATTCAAAAAGTCGGCATTAACGGTCGGGAAAAGAAAATTCTGGCAGACTTTATGCAGGGTGCGCTTTACAGCCGTTTAATCGAACGGAACATTCCGTCGACAATGCCGATGTTTTTGGATAACCATCAAGGGAGATAACATAGATGCACTTTAAACCGCTTGACGACTTAAGCCGTTGCCGGATTCTGCTGTCTAACGATGACGGCATAGATGCGCGCGGTATCAAACTTTTGGAACAGGAATTGCTAAAACTGAGCAGTGACGTTTGGATTGTCGCACCGAAAAACGAAAAGAGCGGTGCCAGCCACGCCATCACGTCAGATAAGCTGCGCAGCATGCAGGGGCACAGTTCGGTAGATGCGTTTCCCAATGACATTGTTAAAGTTTCCGAACGGCATTATGCCGTCGACGGTACGCCGAGCGACTGTGTCCGTATCGCCTTGAATATGATATTGGCAGATAAAAAACCGGATTTGATTATTTCAGGCATAAACAACGGCCGCAACATTGCCGATGACATAACCTATTCCGGCACAATCGGCGTTGCGGTAGAAGGGATTTTGCACGGCATACCGTCAATAGCCGTGTCGCAGCTGGTAGACGGCGCGGAAGTTGTCAACTGGCAGATGGCGGAAAAATATCTTCCCGGCCTGCTGCAAAAAATTTGCCGCGGGACTTTCGGCGCTGATACGTTGATTAACATCAATTTTCCCAATGTGCCGTTTGAACAGCTGAAAGGGATAACCGTTTGCCGCCACGGCAGCCGCCGGTTTACGCCCGGCACGATAGAGAATGGCCGCCTGAAAGCCGATTCGCTCGAGGGCGTTCCCGCTGCGGGGCGTTACCCTGACGATTGTACCGCCATTAAAGACAGCATAACCGTGTCAGCCCTGAAAATTGACCTGACCGACGAACCTGGGCTTGGCGAATTGTTGCGTCTTCTGGCTTAAAAAAAGGGAACCCTGGTTCCTGCAAATATGCAGTTTTGCTTAAAGTTTGGGCTCACCGAATGCACTGCGCAACAAAATACACAAACCGACAAAATTGCGCAATGTTGGGAATAGGGGCTTGACAAGGCCGCTAAAACAGGTCAAACTAAAACACCAACAGCGAACCGTTTTCTCGGCTTCTGCTTGTCAGAGCCGCTGAAATCGTTCAAATTCGCCTGAAAGGAACAAAGAGGAAAATGTTGACCGTAACTGTAATCAGCTTCTGTTGTTGCTGCAACTCCTAAGCCCTGCTGCCGGAGCTGGTTTCAGCTGGAAAAAACAAACGAGGCAGCTGCGCAAGACTGCCTCTTTTTTTAACTTAAAACATAAGGATGATGATAATGAGCGTATATTTATACAATACCCGGACCCGCAGCAAGGATGAGTTTAAACCCTTAAATCCGCCGTTGGTAACGATGTATTGCTGTGGCCCGACCGTATATAATTATGCGCATATCGGCAATCTCCGCACTTATATTTTTGAAGATTTGCTGGTGAATACGCTGAAACTGGCCGGCTACAAAGTCAAACATGTGATGAATGTAACCGACGTCGGGCACCTGACGAGCGACGGCGACGAGGGCGAAGATAAAATGCAGGTTGCGGCCGAACGCGAAAAAAAGAGTGTTCTTGAAATAGCCAGAATGTATGAGGATGCTTTCTTCCGCCATACCGCTGAACTGGGGCTTGCCCGTCCGACGGTCGTCTGCCGGGCAACCGAACATATACAGGAGATGATTAACTTTGTCAAAGATTTGGAAGACAAGGGATTTGCTTATATTTCCAATGGCAACGTTTATTTTGACACGGCAAAGTTTCCCAAATACGGCTGCCTTTCCGGTCAGAACCGCGAAGATTTGAAACACGGCGCCCGTACCGAGCAGGATTTGAACAAGCGTAATCCGTCGGATTTCGTGTTATGGTTCACATCCTCCAAATTTGAAAACCAGATTTTGCAGTGGGACAGCCCGTGGGGCAGAGGTTATCCGGGGTGGCACATTGAATGTTCCGCTATGTCGACCAAATATCTCGGCGAACGCATAGATATCCATTGCGGCGGCATAGACCATATTCCGGTTCACCACGAAAACGAGATTGCCCAGAGTGAAGCGCACCTCGGTCATGAATGGGTGAATTTCTGGGTGCACATGGAATTTCTGAACAACAAGTCCGGCAAGATGAGCAAGTCCAAAGGCGGTTTTCTGACATTGGATACGCTGAAGGAAAAGGGGTGGCTTCCGGTACATTATAAATATTTCTGCCTGACGTCGCATTATCGCAGTTCGGCAATTTTCTCCGACGAGGCGATGGATGCCGCCAAAAAGGCGTATGAAAACCTGGCCGACTATGTCGCCTCTTTCAAAGCCGAAGCCGGTGCCAAGAATTTGTCATCGGAAGAAGAAAAGGCGCTGGCGCAGCTGGTCGGAGAGTTTGACGGCTATTTGTTTGACGATTTGAAAACCCCGGTGGCGCTTTCCTATATGTGGAGCGTTGTGAAGGACAACAGCAAATCGGCAGCGCTCCGCCTGGCGTTTTTAATGCACGTTGACAGCGTATTGCACTTATTTCTGAAAGATGTTGCCCCCAAACAGGCACAGACTGTGGAAGTAACGCCGGAAATAACCGCTTTGTTGGAACAAAGGGCTGCGGCGCGCGCGGCGAAAGACTGGGCGAAGTCGGATGAAATCCGCGACCGGCTGGCGGCTTTGGGCGTCGGTGTCAAGGATTTGCCGAATAAGCAGATTGAACTGATAAAACTCTGAAAGGAAACGGTATGCGGGCATTTATAACCGGAGCCGGCGGCGGTATCGGCGGCGCAATAAAGGAACTTTATCTGCACAGCGGCTACGAAGTCGTCGCTCCCCGCAGTACGGAACTGGACTTGTCGGATATGTCGGCGATACACGACTGGTTTTCGTCGCACCGGTCCGAATTTGACGTCATCATTCACTGCGCCGGCTATAACCGTCCGCTGCCCGCTGCCGAAATTCCGTTGGAAGAGTTTATGAAAACCCAGTATGTCAATTATATATCGCTGCTGGAAATCGTCAAAGCCAACGATGCATATTTTAAGGAACACGGCGGTTATATCGTCGGCATCGGTTCGCTGTACGCATCAATTTCCCGCGAAGGGCGTGCGGCGTATGCCAGTTCCAAGCACGCACTGGTCGGACTGGTAAAGACTCTGGCATTGGAATACGGGCCGTATAACGTGTTATGCAACACCGTGTCGCCCGGTTTTGTCAATACGCAGATGTTTCAAAATAACAATAACGAGGCCAAGCGTGCCGAACTTGCCGCCAAAACGGCAATTAACCGTTTGGCCGAACCGGAAGATATCGCCCGTACCGTATTTTTCCTGGGCAACCCGGGAAATACGTTTATCAGCGGGCAGGACATTATCGTTGACGGCGGTTTTATGGCCGGAAGCTATCAATCAATAAGGAGATGAAATATGACGGAAGAAATGAAAAATATGGAAACTGCCGGTGCGGAAAATACCGTGTCCGATCCTGCCGCCGAACTGCAAAATATGAGTTTTGAGGATGCTCTGGCAAAGCTTGAATCCATTGTCCGCGAACTGGAAAGCGGACGCATAAAGCTGGACGACGCCGTCGCTGCCTATGAAAAGGCCGTTGCGCTGAAAAAGCTTTGTTCCGACCGGCTTGCCGCCGCCGCCCTGAAAGTGGAAAAAATCGAAATCGGCAAAGACGGCACTTTGTCCACGGTACCGTTGGATAATGCAGAGGGGTGATAGATTCGCCGCTTCTCTCGTCAGGAAAACATTCTCTTCTCATAATAAAAAGGGAAAATGCTTGAAATCGTAACTGTTATCGGAACTGCCATGACTGAAATTGAAACCGTTTTATCCGCTTATACCCGAAAGTTTAATCAAAAACTCGAAACTTATTTTCCTGTATCCGAAACTCCGGAACAGAAGGCCGTTGCTGCGATGCGTTATAGTATTCTGAATGGCGGCAAGCGTCTGCGCCCGTTTTTGCTGCATGAAACGGCCGGGCTGTTCGGCGTGGATTATGAAACGGCGTTTCCTGTTGCCGCGTCGTTGGAAATGCTTCACACCTATTCCCTGATACATGACGATTTGCCGGCGATGGATAACGACGACCTGCGCCGCGGTAAGCCGACCTGTCATCGGGCTTTTGACGAAGCGACGGCGATACTTGCCGGCGACGGGCTGCTGACTTACGCGTTTGAAATTCTGAACACGGCGCCGGTTTCCGATGCGAAAAAAGTTGAACTGACGCTTCTGTTGTCGCGTGCCGCCGGTGCGTTTAACGGGATGATTTCCGGACAGGTTTTGGATTTGTACACCGATTCTCATCAGGATTTTGCCAATCCCGAAGCCGTTATCCGCCATACGGAAGAGTTAAAAACCGGTTGCCTGCTGCGGTATCCGTGCGAAGCCGGCGCCGTTCTTGGCGGAGCGTCTGCCGCCGAACGCGAAACGCTGGTACGCTTTTCCCGCAATCTGGGAATCGCATTCCAGATAACCGACGACATACTTGATGTTGAAGGCGATGAAAAGCTGGTCGGCAAAACGCTGAAAAAAGACAAGGCGCAGCACAAGCTGAATTTTGTCAGCATTTACGGCGTGGAAAAAGCCCGCAGGATTGCCGGAAATCTTATAGATGAAGCAGAAACGCTGCTGATTCCGTTCGGTTCTGCCGCCGCAAACCTGAAAATGCTGTCAAGATATTTTTTGACCCGCAACCACTGAAAAGCCTCCTCTCACCTTTGAAAATGCTGTCAAGATATTTTTTAACCCCCAGCCGTTAAAAATATGACATTTTGGTAACAAAATCCCTTGCCAAGCGGACAAAATTCTGCTATACTCCAAATATAAACAGAAGAAAATTATTATAGGAGGAGCTGGCCATGAGCAAGGAAGTTAAGAAAGAACTGAACGGAAAAGAGTTTGTCGCCTCGCTGGAAGGGTGCCGTTCGTCACAAGATATCTTTGAATTGTTGGACAAAACAATGGATAAAGATACCCTGAAAAATCGCCTGCAAAATGTGCGGGACAATGATTTGGTCGTTGCCCTAAATGCACAGGTTGCGAAATTTAACGCGGGGCAGGGGCTGCGAACCTCGCATCAGGATTGCGTTAACATGGCGGCTGACAAATATCAGCAGATTAACAAAAACAAAGGCGTTAAATTTTTTAAGGCTGAGATGAATAAATTCATTACGGCTAAGGAAAAGGAGCATAACGCAAAAGAATTGGCAGCGCCGCTTCTCGCAGCTCGAAAAAGTTTCGTCAGTTCTTATTAAAACCACTCATTTCATTATACACAACACATCCCCGGAGCTTGGTTTCCGGGGATGTTTGTTATGAACAGCAATAATTTTCCGTCGTTTTACTCAATGCAGCAGTCGACAGCCTTGCGGACAAAAGCTTTCATCTTGGCAAACGCAGTCTGCGGCTCGCCTTTTCCCGTTTCTCCGGTTTCTATGGTTTCCGCTGCTTCACGGACAGTTTCCGTTCCGGTTTCCGCAGGTACTGCCGCTGCAACTTTCTCGCTGATTCTTTTGACGTCTTCCGCGCTGTCTTTCACCCATTTGACGTCATCCACGCTCAGCATATTCATATTCAATCCCCAGAACAGGCAATACAGGTCATACGCCTTGTTAAACAGGTCGTACGCCTGCTCTTTGTTGCCGAGGCTCTGTTGTTTGGTGCCGACTTCCATCAGCCGCATGGACGAGGCCAGCAGGTGTTTGGAGATACACCAGACTTCTCCCTCGTACGACGGAATAATCTTCATCATCAGTTTTTTGCGGGTTTCGCGCACGTCTTCGATTAAGTCGTAAAAAGACGTTTTGCCGGTTTTTGCGCCGGAAAAGACCAGATGTTCCTCAATTGAAATCAGGTTCATAATCGCAATTGTCAAATCCTGATCCGATGACAGGTCTTTCGGATTAACTTTCTTCGTCGCGTCAATCCGTTCCACGAATTCTTTGACGTTTTCCGCTTTTTTCATCTTTGTTTCTCCCTTGTTGCAGTTCTCTGTTTTGGTGCCTTCAATTTGCCTTGTCTTGTTTAACCCGTTAAATGTTGCTTAAGTCAGGCAGCGCCGGCGTACAGAGCTGCAAATAGGCGAAAAGCCAAGACGTCAAAGCAAGTGCGGCTACCGGTACAGCAACTTTCTCAAACGGAAAGTGCGCATGTCCGCCGTTTTTGCGTTTCATCCACTGATAAAACGCCGAAGAATAATGCAGAACCAGCGCGCCACAGATTGTCGCAAACAAAAATGGGTCAATATACAAAAACAAAATCGGCTTCGGCGTATAAACCAGATGCGAAATGTAAATAAAGCCGATCATTGCCACCGAAGCAGCCAGAATCGTAAAGTCTCGCCCCGGAAAGTTCCAGCCTTTCTTATCCATCCACTTCAGCGTCCAATAGCCGAGCAAAAGCAGAAACGCTCCCGACCAGACGCCGACAACCCCGTCGTCAACGCCCATGCGCCGGGCAATCTCCAGTGAAGCGCCGACAGCCACCGTACAAACGGCGCAAGCCGGGTTTGCAAACGCTTTGGTTCCCGCCGCCGTTAATAATAAAATCAGGAATGCCAACATCTTTTTCCCCTATAAACTAAACCTTTTCCCAATATCTATGATATATAGGCAAAGTCAAATATTTTTTAAGACTTATAAGCCCAAAATAAACATCGCGGATAGTTCGGCAAGCCTCTGTCGCAGCAAGCGGAACGTGCCCGCCTTATTGTTCCGTCCGGTTTTTTGTCGCCAGAAACTGCCAGAATATGTCCGTCCTGTAGTTCTTTGCCGTAAACTGATGGTTCGCGCTCCACCCAAAGACAGGCATCCGGACAAAGGGTTTGTTCAGAGTGTAAATTTCATCGGCAGTCAGCGCAAGGCGTCCGGCTTTTCGGGTATAATGAATGCCGCGGTAGAATTCCGTAAGCGGCGTTGCGCTGCCGACAGCCAGAAGCAGAATTAGCAGCACGCCGGAGATAATGCCTCGCCGGTTATGAAAACAATGTAGAAGAAAACGGATAACGTATACGCTCAAGATGATGAGAGCCGGAATTGAAGCCCGCATACAAAAATTGTTCTGTTCGTCAAGCCGGAAAAAAGGGATAAGGCAGAGCGACAGGACGGCAGTTGTAAAAAACACGCTGCGGCAGTAACTCGGTGCCAAGATTGCAGCATAAAGCAAAAATTCCAAAATCATAAAGATAATCAGCCGCAGCGGGGTTGTGTAGTCAAAAACATACCATAGCTTGTCCATTCCCTCGGTATTGGTCATAAAATAGAGCACCAAAAGCGGCAGCAGCCAGAAAACGCCGACGATATTGGGAACGGAGAAGATTTCTTCGGCGATAAACCGCTTTCTGCATTTGCTTTGCAACAGTTTTTTTCCGGCATAGGCAATCATAAAAATACCGATTCCTGCCGCCGGATAGGGGGCAAAAAACAACGCCAGAGCAATCAAAAAGCCAAAATGGCGGATATTGCGCCCGTTGAAGATAAGAAGCGTCAGCAGTGCGGTCGGGATAAACTGGTTAAAGACCCAGAACATTCCGGTAGAAAAGGAAGAATATTGGATAAACGTCGCCCACCAGTCAAGGTGATAGGCAAAAGGCTGCGGCTGCGTCCGGAAAAAGATAATGCCGATAATGTCCAGCCCCGAAAATAAAATGAAAGCCAATGCTGCGGCCAAAACCTGTTTCCGGCCGCGTGCTTTGGCTGCTGCTGCCAGCAGCATAAAAATCAAAGCTGTTCCGATAACCGCATAAATGTATAAATATATATTTGCCGCCAAAAAATTGATATAGGCGTTTTGTATCAGTGGAGCGCTGAGCTTTGCAAGAGCGGCCGGAACCAGCCAAAACCCCATATAATAGACCAGTGGTGTATCTGCTTTGTCATAAAAAACCGGCCAGTCGTAACTGATTAAATCCCGAAAAACCGCATTACGGAAATGGTAATCGAACGACTGGTAATAGAAATAGCCGATTCCGGCAAAAAAACACCATCCGGCAGCCAGTGCCAGCAGTCCGAGCGCAGTTCCTCTGCCGATTCCAAAGGGGGAGGGGATGTTTACCGCTTCGTCAGCGGAAATGCCGGCATTCGTTTTACAGGAAATGTCTGCAGATGTCTGGGTGGAAGCGTCAAGATGCGTCTGACAGGAAATGCCGGTGTACATTTTGTAAAAAGCCGTTGCTGTCAGCAGCAGAAACAAAGCTGCCCAGCCGCCGTCCAGCCAGCCGCCGAGAAAAATAAACAGCGGCAGGGACAGATAGATGCAGGCTGCTTTGTAAATCGCAGCCGGGCCAATCTCTTGCCTGTGGGGCTGAGCCGGATTTTTTTCGAAATTTTGAGGCGCGGCAGAAGTTACGGCAGCTGTTTTTACAGCTTTGCTGCCGCTTGTCATCTGCCGCTTTTCCCCTGCCATCATCCGTACCCCCTGCATTGGCCAGGCTATGCGCCAGCCTTGCCGCCGGCAGTTTTCTTTTCCTTAAACAGCGACAGGATAATGCTGCCGAAAAGCAGGGAAAACGTAACAGTCAGCGAATGCCATGTTTCAAGCTCGATGCCTATTTTCGGCAGGAATATCTTAAGCCCGATGAAAATCAGGACGATAGACAGTGCCTGTTTGAGATAGACAAACCGGTGCACCGCGGCTTCCAGTAGAAAATACAGTGCCCGAAGCCCTAAAATGGCGAAAATGTTGCTGGTATAGACGATGAATACGTCATCGGTCAGAAGGAATATCGCCGGAATGCTGTCCAAGGCAAAAACAACGTCCATCAGCTCAATTGTAATCAGGGCAAAAAACAGCGGCGTAATATAATGTTTGCCGTTTTTGCGGGTAACAAAATGCGGCCCGTCGATCTCGTGCGTAACCGGAAAATACTTTTCCACAAAGCGGTAAACGGCGCTGTTTTTAATATTGTCTTCATCGTTTTCGGTTTCTTTTTTGGCGCTGTGCAAAGCCATTTTAACGCCCGTATAAACCAGAAATGCCGAAAAGACGTATAAAACCCAGTGGAAGTTTTTAATCAGCGCTTCGCCGACGCCGATAAGCAGAGCCCGCATGACAATCGCGCCGAGAATGCCCCAGAACAAGACGCGGTGCTGGTAAATGCGCGGAACGCCGATGCTGGTAAAGATAATCGACATCACGAAGATATTGTCCATTGACAGGCTCTTCTCGACCAAAAAGCCGGTAAAATATTCCATAGCCTTATTAGTGCCTTCTTCATACCAGACAAAAACGCCGAACAGAAGCCCCGCGCCGATATAGGCGATGCAGACCCAAAGCGTATGCGCAAAACTGGGAACTTCATTTTTGCGGTTAAAGACGCATAAGTCCAGAAACAGCAGAACCACAACCGCAATTCCGAAGCAGACCCACATCAGTTCCTGCGACAAAACCGCGTGGTGAGTGAAAAGATATTGTATTTTTTCTAACATAATTCAAATTCCGTTACATTGTTATCCGTTACATTATAATAAAACATTGCCGTGCTGAATTGGGCGTTATGGCTTGCAGCGCAACACAGCCGACGACTCCGGTTGTCCGGGAACTGGTTTGTGCCGCCGGCTTAAATCTCCAGATTCCATACCGTGCGGATAATCTCCTCTATATCCGTGTATTCCGGCACCCAGCCGAGAATTTCCCCGGCTCTGTCTGCCTTTGCCGTCAAAACGGCTGGATCTCCGGCGCGGCGCGGCGCATAGTCATAGTTCAGCTTTCTGCCGATGACCTTTTCCGCCGCATCGACAATTTCTTTGACGCTGGTTCCCTTGCCCGTGCCGAGGTTGACTGCAAAAGACTCTCCGCCGCACATCAGTTTCTTCAGCGCCAGCGTATGCGCTCGCGCCAGGTCGGAAACATGAACATAATCCCGGATGCAGGTTCCGTCCGGCGTATCGTAATCGTTGCCGAAAATTGAAAACTTTTCCCGTTTTCCGGTTGCGGCTTCCATAATAATCGGCATCAGGTTCTGCGGGTTTCTTTCTTTCCCGGTAATGGACTTGTCCGCGGCATACCCCACGGCGTTAAAATAGCGCAGCGCCGCGTAATTGAGTTTGCCGAGCCGGGCATACCAGCGCATATTTTCCTCAATGGCGACTTTGGTGTAGCCGTAATAATTGATGGGGGCAATCCGGTGGTCCTCATCAATGGGAACATACTCCGGCATGCCGTAAACCGCCGCCGACGACGAAAAGACGATGTGCTTTACGCCGTTTTCGGCCATCGCGTTGAGAATGTTGATTGAGCCGGAAATATTGTTTTCGGCATACAGCTCAGGTTTGACCATCGATTCGCCGACGGCTTTCTTTGCCGCCAGATGCACCACGCCGTCAATTTCCTGCCGCATCGCCGCGTTCAAGGCCGCCTTATCCAGAATATTTCCCTCGATAAATGCTGCGCCGGGAAGAATATTTTTCCTGTCGCCGCTGGAAAGGTCGTCAAAGACCGCAACCTCAAAACCGTCTTCCAACAGTTGCTTTTGCACGTGGCTGCCGATATAGCCGGCGCCGCCCGCAACTAAAATTCTGTGTTTCACTTTCTTCTCCTAAAACAGAAAACTGACTTCTTGTAGCATTAAGCTCCTTAAAATAAAAGAGGATAGCCGGTTTATCCACATATCCACAGCGGTTTTGCGTTTATGCGTGCATTTCTCGTCGCTTTGTTTCATAACCCATAACAGGGGAACGGCGCCGCAACGCCGGAAGGTACCCGGGATAAAGGCATAAAAGAAGGATTCATATAACCATGGAAGAACTGGACGTAACGCGCCTGCCGCGCAACATAGAGGCCGAACAGGCTCTGCTCGGCGCGCTTTTGGCAAATAACAAGGCTTATGAAAAAGTGTCGGAATTTCTCCGTGCCGAACACTTCTCCGATCCGATTCACGTCAAGGTTTTTGACGTTATGGCGCGCCTGATTCAAAAAGGACACGTTGCCGACGTCATCACGCTGAAAAACTATTTTGAGCAGGAAGGCACCTTAAACGACGTCGGCGGTATCGCTTATCTGATAAAGCTTTCCGAGTCCTCTTCTCCGTTGACCAACGTGGAATATTATGCCCAGTTCGTCTATGACAAATATCTGCGCCGCGAGCTGATTTCCACCGGTTACGACATTGCCAGCGAAGCGATGAGCGAAACGCTGGACGAAACGACCGCCGCCCAGATAGAAAAAGCGGAAAAAAGGCTGTTTGATTTGGCAATGCACGGCGACGGGCAGAAAGGCTTTCAGGATTTCGGTACCACGCTGAACTCGACCCTGCAGATGATTCAAAAAGCTTACGAAAAGGAAGGCAAAGTGTCGGGCCTGTCCACCGGGTTGAACGACTTGGACTACCGTATGGGCGGTTTGAACGATTCTGACCTGATAATTCTTGCCGGCCGTCCGGCGATGGGTAAGTCGGCGCTGGCGATGAATATCGCCTATAATGTTGCCGAGTTTATGCGCAATAACGACAAGATGGATCCGCACGACAAAGGCGTGGCGATATTTTCGCTGGAAATGTCTGCCGAACAGCTGGCAGCGCGTATCCTTTCCAGCATAACCGATACGCCGGGGCACAAGCTTCGTACCGGCGATATGGAACTGGGCGAGTTTAACCGCATTGCAACTGCTGTTCGCGAATATCAGAAGCTGCCGTTGTATATTGATGATACGCCCGGCATCAATATCAATACGATTCGTACCCGCGCCCGCCGTCTGAAACGCACCAACGGCCTCGGCCTGATAGTGATTGACTATATTCAGCTCATCAGCGGTTCAGGCGACAAGAAGAGCGAGGGCAACCGTGTGCAGGAGGTTTCCGAAATCTCCCGCGGCCTGAAAATTCTTGCCAAGGAATTGAAAGTTCCGGTTATTGCCCTTTCCCAGTTGAACCGAGGCCTGGAACAGCGTGATGACAAGCGCCCGTTAATGTCCGACTTGCGTGAATCCGGGTCTATTGAGCAAGATGCCGATATCGTGATGTTTGTTTTCCGCGAAAATTATTACATTCACAACGCGGAACCGAAACGCAATACCGGCGAAACCGACGAACATTTTGCCAAACGCACCGAAGAATGGCAGCAGCGCGACCGTGAAACCGCCAACCTCGGCGAGGTGATAATCGGCAAGCACCGCCACGGCTCCACCGGAACCGTCAAGCTGTTCTGGAACGGCGAATACGCGCGTTTCAGCAACCTGTCGCCGGATGACCGGCTGCCGGAACGAAGGGGATAGGAAGATGAAAAAATATTCTCCGTCCGAATGGGAAAATATCTGCCGCCGCTGTGGCAAGTGCTGCCTGATAAAGCTTGAAGACGAAGACACCGGCGGCATTTACTATACAGATGTCGTCTGCCGCTACTTTGACGAAGAAAAGATGTGCTGCTCGGTATATGACAAACGCTGTGAACTCGTGCCTTCCTGCCTCAGACTGTCGCCGGACAATGTGGACAAACTGGCATGGATGCCGAAGACCTGCGCCTACCGCGAGTTGTTTGAAAAAGCGCCGTCCCCGGTCAAAACCACGATAAAGGGGCGTGTCGTCAGCGAAACAGAAGTGTCTGAAGACGAATTGGAAGACCATATTGTCGAGTGGGACGATTTGTAATTTTCGTCATCGGTATTTTCGTCGTCGCTTTCCCATAGCAATTCTCTAATACCGGAATTTCCGTAAAGCCCGGACAGTTTTCGTGATATTGGCTGTTGCTTTCCCGTTCTTTTACCGCAGAGATTCGTGTCGTTGCCGTGCTCTCGCCAATAGCGGCGATAAAACTTCTTTTTTCAAAATTTCCGTGGCTTCGTTGTTAAAATAGTACTCTGTCCCGTTCGTCGTGTATGCGCCGTTTTTGCGGTAAGAAAATTTAAAATGGTGCAGGCTGAGAAGTTTTTGCATTTGCGGATAATTTTTTTCCGCAATACTGAGCAGAGGCTTGTCCGTCTGCAAAACCTCAAGGCTCTCTTGCATCAGTTTTCCGGCAATGCCGCGTCCCCGGCAGTCTTGCCTGACAAACAGGCAGCAGATTTTCTTTTCTTCCGCCGTTTTTTTGAGCAGTATTGTGCCGGCAAGCCGTCCCGTTTCGTCTTTTGCGGCAATTATTATTCTGCTGCCGTCTTTAAGGCCGGGGAAAAATTTTTCCTCCAGCCATTTGCCGTATTCGGGATAAGTTTTTCTTACCGGCCGGGTAAGCTCGACGATTTCCTTGCACAGCGGCAAATCGTCGGCGGCATTATGAACGGTTTGTATTTTATAATCCATATTATTCCCTTTACAACAGCATACAGTTTGAATAGTATACCGAAAGATTTAAATAGAATCAAGGAATAACTGATGCATAGACTAAAGGTAAAGGAAAAATATTACAATCTGCTGAAATCAGGAAAAAAGGATATAGAACTCCGCCTGTACGACGATAAGCGCAAGCTGATACAAATCGGCGATATGATTGAGTTTGCCAATTTCTCCGACAGCAGAAACACATTTTGCGCTGAGGTTGTCGCTCTTCATCGCGCCGCAGATTTTGCCTCGCTCTGCCAAAAGATAGACTGCCGCCGTGCGGGAATGGAAAGCCCTGAAGAATTGATAAAAGTTTTGGCGGAATTTTATCCGGCAGAACGTCAGAAAGAGTTTGGCGTTGTCGGCATAGAGATTAAGCGGGAGGAATAAAGTTCGCCATGTCGGAAGAATACTGCCTTGAAGAAGAATATGACCCGGAGAGCCGTTTTGCCGATTTGTCGGACGTAGAACCGGAATTCTGGCGCAAAAAACCGCTGGAACAGATGTCCCGCCGCGAATGGGAACTTTTATGCGACGGCTACGGCAAGTGCTGCCTGAATAAATTGGAAATCAAAGGAAAGATTTGTTTTACAAACACTTACTGCCGTTTTTTGGATACGGAAAGCTGTTTATGTAAAATTTATGCGCATCGTTTTCAAAAAGTTAACGATTGTCGTGATATAGATATCTCTGCGATTCGAGAGAAACCCCGCTGGCTCCCGAAAACCTGTGCTTATGTGCTGCTGGATGAGGGAAAGCCTTTGCCTGCCTGGCATCCGCTCATAACCGGGCGTGCTGCATCCGTGCATGAAGCCGGCGTTTCTCTTCAGGGAAGAAAACTAATAAACGAATCTGAGGTAACCGACTATGAAAATTACATTGTTGAGTGGAAAGACCTTTGACATCAATGCCGATTTGGGTTTTGATATGAAAGTCGTTCATTCGGGACGGTCGCGCCGTCTGACGCTCCGCATTGATAAAAAAGACCGTATGGCCGTTCTGACGATTCCGAAGTACTGTTCGCGCAAAAAGGCGGTGTCGTTTGTGGAAAGCCATCAGGACTGGGTACGCGATAACCTGAGCAAAATCCCGGAGCTGAAGTTTTTCAAAAACCACGATGTCATCAGCCTTTTCGGCCGGGAATATACGATTGAACACAGTCCCGTGCGCGGCAGTACCCGTTTGGATAAAAAAAACAAAATTCTTTATGTTTCCGGCGGGATTGAATTTCTGCACCGCCGCGTCAAGGACTTTATTAAAAAGCTGGCGCTGGAAGAGTTTACCACCCGTTCTGCCGCCGTTGCGGATAAAATCGGCAAAACCGTGCATAACGTCTGCATAAAGGATACGAAATCCCGCTGGGCAAGCTGTTCCACGCTGAATAATATCAATTACAGCTGGCGTCTGGCGCTGGCGCCGGAATTTGTCATCCGCTATATCGTGGCGCATGAGGTTTCGCATCTGAAGCATCAGGATCATTCGCCGTATTTCTGGGCGTTGGTGGAATTTCTGGAAGATGATGCCTCCCGCGGCCGCGAATGGCTGACGGAAAACGGGCATTTGCTTTATACTTATAAATAGCCGTGCTTTATTGGATTTGTTTAAGGTTGGTGCATAAATAAATACACGCGTAAATACTCTGTTGGCAATGTAGCAAAATGAACTGTACGCAAAACAGTCCTCGGCTGTCGGGAATAAAAGGTTTGAATCGCCTGACCGGTATCTCTTGCTAAATTGCCAGCCCGGCAAGAGGAACCGGGGACGCCTTATTTTATTTTAATAATTTCCTAATCGGCTTTTGATGCTGGTGCCGGAATTCGTCATTGTTATATTTGTAAATAAGCATTGACTAATCCGTACGTCAGCGATATCCTGAAACCGAATAAAAGAAAAGGGTAGAATATGCGCCGGATTTTATTGGTAATGGTTTTGTTGCTATTGTCATCCTGCCATTTGAAACAGGATGAAACATTCGTCAATCCCGTGTTTTACGGCAAGATGGAGTCACTAAACGACCTGTGGGACGTAACCATAACCCCGACGACGTTTGATATGGATAACCGCCACGGTGCCACTTGGCACGAAGACTGCGAAATGTGGAAGAATGAGCCCGATGAGGTGGTGTTGCGCTGCACACATCAGTTGAACAAAGAGCAGCTGGAAATACAAAGTCCGGAAGATGTCTACGGTATAAGAACCGAAGAACACAATACTTATGTTGTGAAAATTATGCCCGAAAAAGACCAGGATTCTGATGTTGGTACATTTATAGTCATATATTCCTATTATGAAGATGAAACAGATTGGATAGCGCGCCGCGGTTATTTTATCCACACTCCGGAAAAGGAGAAACAGTAATGAAAAAAGCCCTATTTTTATTAACCATGTTAACCCTGTCATCTTGTCATTTGCAGCGGGATGAAACATTCGTCAATCCCGTGTTTTACGGCAAGATGGAGTCACAAACCGATTTGTGGGACGTAACCATAACCCCGACGACGTTTGATATGGATAACCGCCACGGAGCCACTTGGCATGAAGACTGCGAAATGTGGAAGAATGAGCCCGATGAGGTGGTGTTGCGCTGCACGCACCAGCTGAACAAAGAACAGCTGGAAATGCAGGCCTCGCGAGATCCAACAGATACAAGCACTGAAGAACATCGCACTAGAGTTATGAGGATTATGCCTGAAAAAGATCAGGATTCTGAAGAAGGAACATTTATAGTTATATATTCCTATTACGAGGATGAAACAAGGTCGGAATTTGCTTCCAAACGCGGCTATTTTATCCGCACCCCGGAAAAGGAGAAACAGTAATGAAAAAAGCCCTATTTTTATTAACCATATTAACCCTGTCATCCTGTCATTTGCAGAGGGATGAAACATTCGTCAATCCCGTGTTTTACGGCAAGATGGAGTCACAAACCGATCTGTGGGACGTAACCATAACCCCGACGACGTTTGATATGGATAACCGCCACGGTGCCACTTGGCACGAAGACTGCGAAATGTGGAAGAATGAGCCCGATGAGGTGGTGTTGCGTTGCACGCATCAGCTGAACAAAGAACAGCTGGAAATGCAAGCTATGCGAAAACCGAAAAATCCTAAAACAGAAGAACACAATACTTATGTTATGAAAATCCGCCCGCCAGAGGAGCAAATATATAAAGGTAGAACCCGTATAATCATTTACTCATATTACGAAGATGAAACAAACCCGGAGTTTGCCTCCAAACGCGGTTATCATATCCGCACTCCGGAAACCGGAGCGCGGATAAAACGGTAAAACGTTACCAGTGCCAGCCGTTTTCGGCCGGAATAGCCTTGATGCGTTCTTTGGCCCATTGGTTGCGTTTTTTCTGTATTTTTAATCGGTTTACGTTATGATAAATTTTAGTCAGATTTTTCTCACGTATCCCGTTTCTCAAGTTAGGCCATCTTGTCTGGGAAACTGCGCCGGTATTATAGCGAATGTCTAACAGCACTTCTTTAAGCGGATAAGGAAGGCTGTCAAACCTGTCTATTCCTTCGCGCAATTTTTTTAAATCATTTTGCAAATGCTCGTTCATCCGTTGAAGTGCGAATGCTTCGGATACTTGTAGTATGCTTTCATCCTTATAATAACCGGCACCATATTTTTGCCCGAATTTCTCTTGCCTTTTCAGATCTTGAAAATGGTTATAAGCCGCTTGTTTTTCTGCGTCGGTTGCCGGGCGTTTGTTGTCAACCAGCCAGTCTACCGCTTTAAAAGTCGTTTCGTCATCAACCAAAGCCCCAACGCCGGTTGTAATTTTCCCTTTGGTATCCAGATAAATATGCGGAACAAGTCCTTCAAAATCAGGGTCTTTCAACCTCTCCGCCGCTTTCCGCAGCAGCCGCTCGTCGGATGTATCGTTGTTCGCGGTATGCCTGCCATCGCTTTGCGTCGCCGACAGGGCGTTTTCGGCAATCCGGTAGGTCCCTTTGGCTTCGTTAAGATAGGGCTTGATAAAGTCATATTCTATCGAGTCCTTAAAATCCATATCGTCTCCGTTTAAAGGCCATCCGTATTTATTAATCAGCGCCTGTATGCGTTCATGCTTGTCAGATTTGAAGTTTTCTATGGCGTCTGCCCATACGTCAAAATCAGGTTCGGTCAAACTCATGCGTATCTCCTGTCATAAAAATAGCCGCACAGATGTACGGCTTGTGGTTAAATAAAAAAGCCGCGCAAAAGCACGGCTCAAACGTTAAAACAAAAAAAGCTCCCGCAGGAGCTTAATCGAATGGGAAACCCCATTGTCAACGAATAATAAATCCCCTCTGACACTAAGTCAATACTTTTTCCGGGGCAATGAAAAATAAATTTACAGTCCGTTGTTCTCTTTGGTCGGCTGAATCGGCATATATCCGACGCCGCCGAAGTATTTCTCCATAAAGGTCTCTTCGCTGCCCATAACCGGCGTTTCGTCTTTGGAAATAGCGATATTTCGCCCGTTTTCTTTCGTCAGCTGTACGACTTTCTCCACCTTGCCGTCGTGATTGAATTCAATGGCGACGACATTGCGGTCCAGTTCTTCCGGTTCAAAAAAGGCCATGCGTTCCATGGTTGAGTTCATATAAATCCAAGTACGGTGGTCAAGGCTTGAAATCACGCTCGGCGACCCCATAATTTTTCTGACTTCGCTTTGCGGCATACCGCGCTTGACCTGCATAATATCGTCCTTCGTCGGCATATTTCCTTCCGTCTGAATAAAATATTCATTGGAGCAGGCGCCCAGCATCATCAAAGCCGCTGCCGTTGAAAAAAATACTTTGTTTATTGACATTGCGATATCCTTACAATTATATATTGAACTATATAAGCCTATAACACAAGGAAAAAAGGAATGCAAAAAGATTTTTCGTATCCGCTGCAAATTGATGAGCTTAACCAGGGGGAACAAAGCTACATGCTAAGGGCAGACAAGGCTCAGCTTGAAACGCTGAAGGAAATTCTTCAGGTTCCGGCTGTGAATTATTTTGAAGCGGATATAAAACTGAAGTTTCAGAAAAAACGCGGCATTCTGGATGTAAGCGGGCAGGTGCGTGCCGGTTTGGGGCTGATAAGCGTTATTTCGCTGGAACCGTTTGACCGGGCTTATAAAACTGATTTTGCCCTGACGTTTGATACCAATGCGACTTATGAACAGATTCGCGAACTGGACGAAGATATAGAGGCAGACATCCCCGATATCGTTATCGGCGGCCGGATAGATTTGGGCGATATTGCGATTGAGCAGCTGGCTCTGGTGATGGAAGACCATCCTCGGCAGGACGGCGAAGAATTTTCCCCGCTGATAGAAGACGATGCGCCGCTGCGCGAGAACCCTTTTGCAATTCTTTCCAAATTAAAAAAATAGCCGGGCGGCACTTTGGGCGGTCGATAAAACTGAGGAGATATCCTGTTATCAAGAGGAGGGCTGCTGCAAAACCTCGTATTTCTATGCCTTTCCCGCAAAAAGCGGAAAATATATAAAAAAAACTCTTGCCAAATACATTTTTTTTATATAAAAGCTAATCCAGCAACCCTTGTGTTAATCCGGGAACGGGTTCGCAGGAGTTATTTCGTGTCAAATAATTTTAATTAAAAGAGTTTAAAGAAATGGCTACACCAAAGAAAAAAACATCGCAATCCCGCCGCAATATGCGTCGTTCTCATGATGCTTTGACGCCTAATGCGTATCATGAATGCCCGAACTGCGGCGAATTGAAGAGACCTCATAACGTATGCCCGAAATGCGGACAGTATGACGGTAAAGAAGTTATTGCTCAGAAAAAAGAAGAAGAGTAATTAACTGGCTGATTAATTTTATTTATTTTTATGGAGCAGGTTTTGTCTGAGAGTAATCTGGTCATATCAATAGATGCTATGGGGGGGGATAATTCCCCCAAAGTAGTAATAGAAGGTTTGGCTCTGGCACACAAAAGAAATCCGGATATCCGCTTTCTGGTGTATGGGGACGAGCCGAAAGTAACGGCGGAAATTGCAAAATTTCCGGCATTGAAAGAGGTTTGTCAGATTTTTCATACAGAAGAATTTGTTCATAACGAAGATAAGCCGTCACACGTTATCCGCAACCGCGAAACCAGTATGTACAAAGCTGTCGAAGCCGTAAAAAACGGTCAGGCGATGGCTGTGGTTTCTGCCGGCAATACGGGAGCGTTGATGGCTATTTCCAAATTGTTGCTCAAAACGATACAGAAAATACATCGTCCCGCTATTGTCAGCATTATGCCGCATGTCAACGGGCGTTATGTTATGCTGGATTTGGGGGCCAATACCGATTGCGACGGTATCAATCTTGCCGAGTTCGCGATTATGGGCAACATTTTTGCCAAATATGCTCTGGGAATAGAACACCCCAGAGTCGCGCTGATGAATATCGGTGCTGAAGAAATGAAGGGCAAGGGGGAAATCCACGTTGCCGCCCATATCATCAAAAATACGCACCTTAACTTGAATTTTATCGGTTATATTGAACCGCACGAAATTCCGAATGACAAGGCGGACGTTGTTGTTGCCGACGGCTTTTCTGGCAATATCGCGCTGAAATCGGTTGAAGGAACCTGCCATTTGATTATGCATCTCCTCAAAAAGTCGGTAAAGCAGTCTTTCTTTGCCAAACTCGGACTGCCGTTTATGTTCGGGGCTATGCGGAAAATGAAAAAGACCATGGATCCCCGGCTTTATAACGGGGCTATGTTTGTCGGCTTAAACGGCTTGTCGGTCAAGAGCCATGGCGGAACCGATGCGTTTGGTTTTTCCATTGCGGTAGAAAATGCCGCCCGCCTCGTCCGTAAAGATTTTGTCGGCTCTATCCGCCGCGAATTGGAAAATATTGATTTGGATGAACTTTCACAGGAAGCTTGCTATGAAGTGTACTAGAACCGAGATTATTGGCTGCGGGCATTATCTGCCGGCCAAAGTGCTGACTAATGACGATTTGTCAAAAATGGTAGATACCAATGACGAATGGATAAGCACCCGTACCGGGATTCGCTCGCGTCATGTCGTTGCCGAAGGCGAACTGACTTCGGATATGGCAATGCACGCGGTTGAAATGGCAATGCAAAATGCCGGCGTAACCGCTGCGGATTTGGATTTGGTTGTTGTCGCGACATTGACGCCGGATAACACGACGCCGTCGGTAGCGGCTCGCATTGCCGGCCGTCTTGGCGTAAAAGTCGGTACGCCCGCTTTTGATATCGGCGCGGCTTGTTCCGGCTTTGTGTATGCAATGACAATGGTTGATAATATGATTCGCCTTGGCCAGATAAAGACTGCCGCCGTTATTGGCGTAGAGAGCCTCTCCAAAGTAACCGACTGGACAGACCGCAATACCTGCGTTTTGTTTGGCGACGGCGCCGGTGCGGTAATCGTTCGCACGGCTGAAGGCGAGGGGACGGCGGACGATACGGGCGTTTTGGCGACCAAAGTATATGCGGACGGTACACAGTACGAAAATTTATATACGACGGGCGGCATTTCCGCGACCCAGACTCCGGGATATATCCGTATGAACGGCAAAGAGGTATTTAAGTTTGCCGTCGGCGCTATGTGCGAAGCCTGCAATAATGTTTTGGAGCAAGCAGGCGTTTCTGCCGACAAGGTGGACTGGCTGCTGCCGCATCAGGCGAATATCCGCATTATATCCAGCGTCGGGCAGAAACTTGACATTCCGACCGAAAAAGTGATTGTTACCGTAGACCATCACGGCAACACCTCGGCGGCATCGATTCCTTTGGCATTGTCCGAGTCTGTGGAAAACGGCAGGATTAAAAAAGGCGATTTGGTACTGATTCCGGCTATGGGTGCCGGTTTTACCTGGGGCGGACTTTTGGTAAGGTTTTGATAATAATCTGAAAAATTAATCTGTATAATTTCACGGAAGTATTGAATTGTACTTTTGCGGGGATTATGCTCTAAACATAAACAGAACGATAATTATTTATTTTTAGGAAAGGTGAAAAATGACAACTGTAACTCGTGCCGATATCGCAGAAACGATTTGTACAGAAATTGGTTTGTCCCGCAAAGATGCCGGAGATATCTTGGATATGGTCATTGATGAGATAAAAGGCGAGCTGATTGCCGGCCGCGATGTCAAAATCTCGTCATTCGGCTCATTTTTGCTGAAACGTAAAAATGCCCGCATCGGCCGCAATCCGAAAACCGGCGTAGAAGCGGAAATTACGCCGCGTACGGTTATATCTTTCCGTCCGTCGCAGAATTTGAAGATGGCTGTAAACAAATAAGATGCCGCATTGCTGATAAATTCGGCGTCGATAAAATGTAACCCGGTCGATAAAAGGCTGCATTGCCATAAAACGGGTTGCAAGGTCGAAAATTCGGCGTATTAGAGATACTTAACCGGGACGGTTCAACTGAAATGTCAATGTTGCCGTCCTTTTTTAACGGGAACTTTTGTTAACGGAAGGGGTGAAAATGGGAATCAATAAGTCAAAATCGGCATTTCGCAGTATTGCGGAAGTAACGGAAGATTTGGGTATCGCACCGCATGTTCTCCGCTTTTGGGAAACTAAGTTCAGCCAGATAAAGCCAATGAAAACCAAAAGCTCCCGCCGTTATTACCGCCCGGACGATGTTGAACTTCTGGCTCTTATAAAAGAACTCCTGTATGAACGGCGCTATACGATTGAAGGCGTGCAGAAACTGTTTAAAAACCGCAGCCTGAAAGATATTCTCGGTACCGAAATTCAAAAAGACTTCTTTGAAGATGACGAGCCTGCCGCGGAGCAGTCTTCGGCAGCAGAGGCTGCACAGGAGGTTGTGCGCGCTGCCGCCGCCGAGCTGTCGGAAATCAGCCGTGAACTAAAGCAATTGGCTGCAGAATAAAATTGTAAAGTTTATGCAGCCCAAATCCCAATGATAAAATATCTCCTTCAAAAACAGGACGTAGGCTTTTATATCAAGAGGCTGATTGTGCGAACATAATAATTTGTTGACAACTCTCTGAAAAAATGATACGTTTTGTCCATAGAGAAAATAATTATGTAAACTATAAAATTATGAAAACAATTAAAGAACTTGAAAAAGAGATTATGCAGGCCAGAATAAAAGCTATTCTGAAGCAGTATCAAAACGGCGAATTTGCCAGAGAAGCAGAAATTATGCATGCTCGTATGAGTGTTGCCGATTCTGAGAAAGAAATTCCTCTGCGGGAAAAGTTATATCGGATTTTCGGCATTTTCGGCCGAAAAGACGAGTATTACGGCAGTTTTCCCCAAATATTACAAGAAGAGCTGATAAAAGGCGATTATCTGAAACGCTTGGCTTGCCGTTTGTCCATATTTGCCGTATTTCTGCTGGGTATGGCGGAGATGTTTTTTAAGCTGGCAGAGACGAAAAGTATCGCCTTTTTTGTAGCGTCAAGTATAATATATGGCGTAGGGATTGTTTTTTGGTGCCTGTCGGGAAAAACAGCGCGTTTATGGCTGAACCGTAAAATTACGGGGACGTTCCGGGTGCTGGCATTTTTCTTTTTCGTCTGGTCAGCGGCCGGACTGGTCTTAAAAGTGTATGCAGACGGGATTGTTGCCGTTTTAGGTGGGGAAGATGCCGTTTCTGCGGCCTTTGTGTTTCTGCTTATAATGATTGCGGTAGTGATATTATGGGTCGAAAAAGAAGCAGTAAAAATCCTTGTAGTGTCTGTGGACAACTACTATGACATTCGCATTGGCATTAAGCCCGGTACCGGAGGGTATCTGCTGATGTAGAAGGAAATCTTAAAAAACGCTTTCCCGGACAGGGAAAGCTTTTTGTGCATGGTTTTCTGCTGTTTGCAGGACATCATTCGGTGCGTTTGCTTTGCCCGGCAGATTATGCGAAAACGTTCGGCCTGCCGTGTATTAATCCGCAAAAACACTTTACAAACCGGAGCGGAAAAATTATCCTGACTGCGTATGGTTGCTTCAAAACCGGGTGAAACAGCAAAGGCGCCGCAGATGCAGACAAAATCGTTTGAAAAAATATTGATACCGCTATATCTGTTGGTTTGGCTGGCGCTTACGGTCAGCCTGGGGCTTAGCCACGAACCGTTTGCCGATGAGGCTCAGTCGTTTTTAATTGCGCGCGATACAGGAATAGCCGAGTTGTTGTCAACAACTGCGCGGACAGAAGGAACGCCTGTTTTATGGCACTTTTGGCTGAAATTGCTGCTGTTTGTCGGACTTCCGTATTCTCTGCTGTTTCTTGCTTCTGTACTGCCTGAGTTTGCCGCTGTTGTTTTGTTTGTCTGCAAAGCGCCGTTTTCTGCAGCGGTTCGTTACTTGTTTCCTCTGACGTACTATGTTTTTTATCAATATAATGTTGTTGCCCGCAGTTACAGCCTGCTGTTTTTGGGGATTGTCGCCGCGGCGCTGGCGTGGAAAAATCGGCAGTTTCATCCCTGGCGGTGCCTGCTGGCCTTAATCTTTCTCGGTTCAGTGTCTGCTCATGCGTTGGTTTTGTCTTGCTCTCTGGCAGTGTTGTGGCTGTGGGAGGAATGTGCGGGACGCCGTGCCGTATCCGATGATGCGTTTCCGGCTGCCGGCTGCCGTTTTCGGGCAGAGTTCGCCGTTTTTGCCGTTTTTGCCGTTTTCAGTGTCTGGATGCTGTGGCCGGAACCGTCAAACCAGTATGTCCGTAATTTTGCCGTCCAGCCGTTATTTATTTTACGCAACATTTTTCGTCTGTTAACGACGGGAATAGTTGTTTCGGCATCTCCGCATCCGGAAAATCTCGTTGTTTTATACATAGGCATTATGTATTTTCTCGCAGCCTGCGTCTGTCTGGCTCTGCATTTCCGACGTTATTTCTGGGCAATGCTGTTTCCTTGTATATCGTTTATGTGTATCGTTCCGTTTAAGCCTTGGCATGCCGGCATACTTATTTTTGCAGTTTTATTCGTCTTCTGGCAGAATGCTGAGCCCCAAAAATATTCCCGCTGCATAAAAGCTGGTATTGCCGTATTTTTTACCGTCCAACTGGTTTGGAGCGCTGCCGCGTTCACCCGCGACCGTAACGGGGCTTATTCTGCCGCTCCTGCCGTATATGCTTTTATGCAGGAGCAAAACATTGCCCCGCAGGATATGTTTTTACTGACGTTTAACACTGTGGCTCTGCATCCGTATTACAATCATGCAGGCTATGGGGCTTGGAACTGGCGGAAAGACGGCTACTCCCGCAGGATAACGGAAAACGAACTGTTGCGCCGCCGCGCTTTTGTCGTTAATGGCGAATTTTATGCGGCTTATCGGGAAAAGCTGGAAAAAATCCGGCGCCGGGGCGGCTTTCAGCTGAAAGTTTTTCCGTCGCGGCACTTTTTTGCATTGCAGGATAAATCGGAAGATGAAACGTTTTATGTATATTACCGGAGGATGAATGGCAGAGGGTGAGAACATTGCGGCGCCTGATAAAACGTTCCGCGGCATAAAGCTGTTTTGGCTCGTATTTGCCGCATTGAATCTGGTGTTTTTGTATTATCAGGTTACATTCTTTATCGGCAACCACGATTGGGACTGGGTTAAAGGTACAACGCAGGTCTTGCGCTGGGATACCGGACTGTTTGAGGGGCGCTACGGCAAGTTTATTCTTAATTCGGCATTGTTTGGCGGTCAGGTATTTCCGTTGCTTAACACTTGGTTGGCGTTTGCCCTGCTGGCGGCCGGTACGGCGCTGCTTCCCGCATACTGGCGTCTTACCGTTACTTCTGCGCGGCTGGCGGCGGCACTGCTTCCGGCGCTGGCTCCGTTTATTCTCGGTTGGCTGTATTTCCCGATAAACATTCTTGGCAACTTTGCGGCGGTGCCGCTTGTCGTCGGCGGGCTTATGCTGGCGGAAAGGCCGGGATATGCCGCCAAAACCGTTGCCATTGTCTGCTTTTTGCTGGCACTCGGCATTTATCCCAGTGCGATGGAAATGATGTTTGTCTGTCTGGCTTTCCGCGGTATTTTACGGCTTTCGGGGCAGAAAAGGGAGCTTTTGCCGCCGTTGTCCTCCCGGCCTGCCGCAAATTTGCCGCAGCAACAGTCCGCCCCCGGTTCATCACAGCATCAATCTGCCTCAGGTTTATCTCCGCGCCAGTCCTTCTTCGCTTCGCCGCATCAATCCGCCTCTGACCCGTTGCCGTGGTTGTCATCGCTCGTTTTGCCGCTGGCAGTCGTTATTTTTTCTCTGATTTTGTTCAAAGTGTTGTTGGCACTGTTGGCAGCTGTCGGAATTCTGTATACCGGGCACTACAATGTACAGACGGCAGCACTGCCGGAACTCTTTTCTCGTTTGCTGCCGACGGCGGAACTTGTCTGGAACCAGCTATGGGCGACGCTTCCGTTCTTTCCCGCTGATTTGAAAATATGCGGATTTTTGCTCATTATAACAGCTGCCGGCGTTTCCGCTGCCTGCGCCTATGACAGGTGTCCAGTTGACAGAGCCTGCTATTCGGTTGATGGAGAAGTTAACCGGATTATCGGTCTTCGCTGCCCGGTTCGGGTCTTATGGCAAATAGCATTATGGCTTGTCGCCCTTGCCGCTACGGTGCTGAGCGCATTCCTTGCCGCAATGCCGGAAGAAGTTGCTTATATGCCGCGCGTCAATTTTTATGGATTGAATTTTCTGTATGCCGGTGCCGCCGCGGTTTTGCTTTCGGGTTTCCGCTGGCAGCGCAACATTGGGCTGGTACTGGCCGGACTGTTCCTGCTGTTGTCGGTAAGGCAGGATTTCTATGCGCAAAAAGTATGGCAGTTAGGCAAAACCGCCGAGGAAAGGCTGGTCGAGCGCGTGTCCGCCCAAATTGAAGCCGTTCGTCCGCATACGGCGCCGTTGACGCCGGTTGTTGCCGGAGAATTGCCGTTGCGCCCGCGCTATTATGCGGAAAAATATGCCGTTTCCGCACCGTATGTGCTGAATGCGCCTTTTGTTGTCCGCCATATTCCGTCCGGAATGTTCAACTTTTATGCCGTATCACCGCTGTTTTACGGCGGTTCGCAGATTTTTTCCCTGTCGCCTGAACTGCGCCGCTTCCTTGAAAATGCCGCATCGGCCTGGCCGGCGGAAAGTTCTCTCTTTGTTGATTCCGAATATGCCGTTATTTTGCTGACTCCGGCCGGCGCCGCCGCCATAAGGGCGCAGATGCCAAAATAGCTTTTCTGTTGCTTTTTTTCTGCTGCCCACTTGATTTTCTCCTTTTCGCCGCACTACATAACACAATAAAGGAGAAAAAAGGATGAATATAGAAAAATATACCGTAAAAACTCAGGAAGCGGTTAAGGGTGCGATAGACCTTGCCGTCAGAAAAGGCAACCAGTTTGTAACCCCTCTGCACTTGCTGGGAACGATTTTGGATTTGAATGATCCGACTATGGAAAACCTGATAACCGAAAGCGGCGGCAATCTGCCGGTACTGAAATCCGGCGTTGCATCAGAACTGGACAAGCTGCCGTCCGTATCCGGTGAAAACGTGCAGAGTTCGCTGTCGCAGGAATTGAGCCGTCTGCTGCTGGAAGCCGAAAGCTTTGCCGAAAAGAACAACGACAAGTTCGTAACGCTTGAACGCCTGTTGCAGGTACTGGCGCAGTCGGCGGGCAACAAGGCGTCCGAGCTGTTGAAGTCTTCCGGCGTCAATCCGGTAAAGCTCAATCAGGCGGTCGCCGCATACCGCAAGGGGCGTTTGGCCGATTCCGAAACTGCGGAAGACACGTTTGAAAGCCTGAAAAAATTTACCATAGACCTGACCGCCCGCGCCAAAGAGGGCAAGCTTGACCCGGTTATCGGCCGTGATGCGGAAATTCGCCGCACCATACAGGTTTTGTCCCGCCGTACCAAAAACAATCCGGTGCTGATTGGCGAGCCGGGCGTCGGCAAAACCGCGATTGTCGAGGGGCTGGCAATGCGTATCATTAACAACGACGTGCCCGAAAGCCTGCGGCACAAGCGTCTGCTCGCGCTGGATATGGGCGCGCTGATTGCCGGTGCCAAATACCGCGGCGAGTTTGAGGAACGCCTGAAGTCGGTCTTAAAGGAAGTGGAAGAAGCCGCCGGAACCGTTATCCTGTTTATTGACGAGATGCACACGATTGTCGGTGCCGGAGCCAACGAAGGCTCAATGGACGCTTCCAACCTCTTAAAGCCGGCACTGGCAAGGGGCGAGCTGCACTGTGTCGGTGCAACCACGCTGAACGAATATAAGAAATATGTGGAAAAAGACGCCGCCCTGGCGCGCCGTTTCCAGCCGGTTTATGTTGACGAGCCGGACGTGGAAGAAACAATCACCATTCTCCGCGGCATAAAGGAAAAATTTGAACTGCACCACGGCGTGCGGATTTCCGACGCGGCGCTGATTGCCGCCGCCACGCTGGCCAACCGTTACATTGCCGACCGTTATATGCCGGATAAGGCGATTGACCTGATGGACGAAGCGGCGTCTTCGCTGCGTATGACCGTCGATTCCAAGCCGGAAGAACTGGATACGCTTGACCGGAAGGTTTTGCAGTTGAAAATAGAAAAGGAAGCATTGAAAAAGGAAAACGACGATAATTCCAAATCCCGTCTTGCGGATGTAGAAAAAGAGCTCGCCAATCTGGAAGAGCAGGCGCGTACGCTGGACGCCAAGTGGCGGCAGGAGAAACAGAACCTGCAGCACATTACCGAAATCAAAGACCGGTTGGACAAAGCCAGAAGCGAGGCGCAGATTGCCGAGCGCAACGGACAGTACGAACGCGCCGGAGAGCTTCAATACGGCATTATCCCGAAGTTGAATGCGGAACTGGCAGAGTTGGAGAAGAGTACGAAAAAGACCGAACAACAGACGGTTCAGCCCGAAGACATAGCCAAAGTCGTTTCCAAATGGACAGGCATTCCGACAGACAAAATGTTGTCGTCCGAACGCGAAAAGCTGCTGCATCTGGAAAATTATCTGAAAAAACGCGTCATCGGGCAGGATGAGGCGGTGGAAGCCGTCGCCAATGCGGTACGCCGCTCGCGTTCCGGAATTTCCAACCCGAACCAGCCGATTGGGTCGTTCCTGTTTTTGGGGCCGACCGGCGTCGGCAAAACCGAATTGAGCAAGAGTTTGGCTGAGTTTTTGTTTAATGACGAAAACGCCATGCTGCGCGTAGATATGTCGGAGTATATGGAAAAGCATTCCGTCGCCCGCTTAATCGGTTCACCTCCGGGATATGTCGGCTACGAAGAGGGCGGTATCCTGACCGAGAGCGTACGCCGCCGTCCGTATCAGGTTATTTTGTTTGATGAAGTGGAAAAGGCGCATCCCGATGTCTTCAATATTCTGCTGCAGGTGTTGGATGACGGCCGCCTGACCGACGGCAAGGGGCGTACCGTGGATTTCAAAAACACGATTATCATCATGACCTCAAACCTCGGTGCGGCATACCTGACCGATACGTCGCTGCCGGCGGAAGAGCAGAAGGAAAAGGTGTTGGAAACTCTGCGCCAAACGTTCCGTCCCGAATTCATCAATCGTATTGACGACATTGTTGTCTTCAAACGGCTGACCAAGGACAATATCAGGGCGATTGCCGCCATTGCGCTGGCGAACATAGAAAAGCGTCTGGCCGGCCGCGGCATTAAGCTGCAGTTGACGCCGGAAGCCGATGCCTGGATTGTGGACAACGGCTATGACGAAGTCTACGGTGCCCGCCCGCTGAAACGGCTGCTCAAAAGAGAGCTGGAAAACAAGCTGGCCTATGCTTTGCTCGCCGATGAAATCCATGACAATTCGACGGTCAAAGTCGGCGTCGGTACAGACGGACTTGAATTTGACAAATAACAGCGTCAGTCTCGAATTTAACAAATAATTAAGCCGCGTATGCTATAGAAATCTCCGCAGGACAAACTGCGGAGATTTTTTGTATCAGGGGAGGGAAAATGACCGCCGGATTGAAATATACGCTTTTAGCCGTCGTCTTTTTGCTGGGATATACCAGTATGTCGTTTGAACTGCTCGTTTTGCGCCAGCTGATAAATTTTGTCGGTTCCAATACGCTGATAACGTCGGTTGTCATTACTTTTATCCTGCTGTTTTTGTCTGTGGGCTATTACATCGGCTCTGTCGTACGATTCGCCGGCTCCTCTAACCGGCGCGGCAGCCGTATGCGGTACATTCCCGTCCGCCGCATTATGGAAAGTCTGGCCAAAATATTGGTCGTTTGGTATATCATCGCGTGTTCTTATTATCTGATTGAAATTTATTTTTATCTTCTGTATGCCGCGGGAGTGCGTTCGACACTTGGTTTTGTTTTTGCTTTCTCGGCTGTATTTCTCGCTTTCCCGTCAGTGTGCCTGGGGTTTATAACCTCGGTTATCGGGCGGATGCTGCACCGTTACGATACGGACTATACCGGGCGCTTTATGGCTGTGGATACCATTGGCAGCGTTCTCGGTTCAATGCTGACGACACTGGTGCTGATGCCGTTAATCGGCGTTTCCGCAACCGTTGTTGCGTTGGTCTTTCTTGCTGCTGTCGCGGCCTTTTTGCTGTCATCCCGCCGCCGCCGGACAGAAACCGCCGTACTGTCGATAATACTGCTGGCCTTTGCCTTTTCCGTCAACAGCGAAAAACTGATGAATCCGCAGAGTACGCTGGTCAAGGACGATGCCGTATCGCGCATAGAAATTGAACCGGCAGATGTGGAAAAAGGTAAAGCGTTATCTGAAATTATGCGTATAAACGGTTCTTTTTCTTCTAAAATTTCAGTGCGAAAGGATCTGATGTTCGACTACGTCCGTTTTATCAACGAAACGTTTATCGCCTCACTGCCGCAGGACTTTCCACGGGACATTTTGGTTCTTGGCGCCGGCGGATTTACGGTAGGCCTAGGCGATAGCTTTCATAATTATACCTTTTTGGATATAGACAAAGACCTGAAAAACATTGCCGAACAAAAATTTTTGCAGCGCCCGCTGCCTGAAAATCAGAAGTTCATAGCCGAAGACGCATACCTTTTTATGCTAAATGCCAAGCAAAAGTATGATTTGATTGTTGTCGATGTTTTTTCGGCTGTCCGCAGCATTCCGATGAATTTTGTTACCGCGGATTTTTTCCGTATGGTAAAAGATCGTCTGAAACCGAACGGCATAATGGTCGCCAATGTTATAACTTCGCCGTCGTTCGGCAACGATTTTTCACGCGGTTTGGATAATACGCTGCGCCAGGTTTTTCCGCAGTATCTGGACAGGAGGGTGCTTCAGCCGTATAATCCCTACGGGCGGGATTTGGCAAATGTTGAATATGTTTATTACAATTATCCGTCGGACAAGACGGTATATACACAGGACAAAAATGCTTCGTTTTACGGACAGTGGTAAACTTTCCGGCAGCCGGCCGCCCCGTCGGGTCTCGCCGCAGGATTCGTTCAAAAGTTTTTCCTCTTTCCCGTCGTCTTTTCCCGCCTCTTGCTCGGACGGAGGCAGGCATATCCCGTTGCCGAAAATGCTTTACAACCGCCTTAAAATATGGTAAGATAATTTCTGTAAAACAGCCTGAACGGAGCAGGGAGGATGCAATGTCCGTATCGCGTGAAGACATCAAAAAAGACATGAAGCAGGATGCCGCGGCAGCATGGGCAAAAATAAAAAAATTGGCCGGGCGCTGGTGGGTCTATGGTGCCGTTGCGCTGGGCGTTGGCGGCAGCTCCGCACCTTTGCCGGAACAAAATGCCTCTCTCGGCGCTTCTCCGTTCGAACAGAGCCTGAACGAAGGCAGCCGCCGGCTGGAAAACAAACTGAAAATATCGGAGATGAAAAAACGTGCGGAAGCCGAAAAGCAATTTGTTTCTCCTCTGCGTCCTCATACCGAGGAACAGACGTTTGCCGATTGGAATATGATAGCCGGAAATTTGCAGGAAATACCATGGGCGGAAGAAAATGTGCAGCAAAAAGCGGCTGAAATCTGTCGCCAGGCAATGGGTACGACGGTTACGGGAAATCTGCCTTTGGCTGAGCTGATGCAGAAAACCGGCGTAACCAAGACCGATATTCAGGCGGTTGTAGATAATAACCCTGCGTTGCTGTATGAACTTTCTCCCGGAGAAACCAATCGGAAACTGGCGCGTGCCGCCGGCAATATAAAAGATGAAACCGTCGGCAAGTGTACGCTTGGCGTCCAAAATATTTTCGGGCGTGCCGGAATGGGCGAAATCCTGTCCGGCAATAATCCCGACTGGCCGCAGAAAGAACCCGGCGCCGGTCGGAGCAACTCCGGCTGCAACGTCTATATCCCGTTGGAAAAAAGCGGGCTGTTTACGACGGTATCGATAGAAAACAAAGCCTATTCCCGTGTTGGGCGGAAAGAAAACAAAACGGCGGAAAATCAAGAAATGAACGACTTTATCCGCAGGCTTCCGCCGGGAACGACCATCAGCATCGACAACCGTGTCGATGAATTCAGCGGCCGTCGCCTGCCGAAAGACAACCAAGGGATAATTCACGGCCATACCTGTGTCATAAATAACCGGCATAATCCTGCCTGCGATTATGAACAGAGAAACGGCGTCAATTTTAACCGCTACGGTCCGAAAGTAAATATCTCCCTGTCCAAAGATATGGAAGCCAGTCAAAAGTTTGCCGAACTGTGCATAGAAGCAAAGCTGACCCGCGAACAGAAAGAAAAGAAGGCGCTTCGGTCGGCGCAGCATCTTGAAAAAGCAGGAAAGGCCTGCAGGTAGAATAAACGGAGGGAACAGCCATGAGTATTGAAAACATCAAACAGGGCAGTGTCATAACCGATAAAGTCAGTTTGTTGCTGCGCAACGGCGAAAATGAAAAGGCATTGGATTTGCTGGGGCAGAATTACGGCCCTCTGGCACGCAATGCCATGGAAAAGGTCATGAAATACAGCAATCTGTCGCAGGATGAGATGGTTCGCGTTTTCGGCAAAATATCCGATATTTTGGAAAATGTTGCAGATAAGATTTCCAGACACGAACGCCTGAACGAGAAAAAGGAAAAAGCGGCTGCAGCCAGGGAACAGGCCGAAGACGCGGCGGAACTTGCCGCCATACAGGCAGAAGCTGTGGAACGCCGGAAAAAATTTGAAGACCGGATGCGCTGGGTGGAAGAACAGAAGCAAAAGCTGGCTGAAGAGCGTCGTCAGCTGGAAGAACAGCGCCGCTTTGAGAAAGATGTCCGCAAACGCCGTGAAATAGAAGAAAAGCTGAAACGGCTGGAAGAGCGGAAAAAACACTTGGAAACGGAACGCCGGAATTTGGAAAAAATACGGGAGGAAAATCAAAACGGCTCTTTGGCTCGGACAGATGGACGTACTGACCGGGACAATGCGGGCATTTCGTCTTCTTTCCGGAATTCAGACGGTGCACATGCGCCTCATACTCCCGCCGATACGCCGCTCCGTACCCCGGACAATATTTCCACTCCCGCAGCTGCCGGTTCAACTTCTCATACGCCGGAAAATGCGCATTCCACGTATGTTTCAAACCCTGCGCATTCCGGAAACAAGGCGTTTGAAACGGCGGTTTTGCTGAAGTCCCGCACCAGAAATGACTGATTCGCGAAAGCCGGCTACCAGAAGATATTATACATAAAGGCCGCAAAAATAAACAGCATCAGCAGGAAGCCTGTGCCGATGACTGCCGAAGATGCGCCAATCCTTTTGCGCAGCAGCCAGGCAGCGGCAAAAACGGCAAGATAACAAACCAGAAAAGCGCCGCTTGAGAGGTTGACTATTGCATTGAAGTCAAAAAGTACGGTTGCCAGAATGATGAGTACCGTTGTGAAAAGGTTTCCTTTTGTGCCGAAACGCCAGAATTTTTGATGATAAAAAGCGGGAAGTTCCTTGTCTTCGGCCAAAGCGCGCGAAATACGGAAAATGCTGAAATACGTTGCGTTGATTCCGGTTGCATAGGCAATGAATATCGTCAGGTAAATCAGCCCGAAACCCGCCGTGCCCAAAAGTTCCCTTGCGGCTGTGGCGACGGCAACGTTAGGATTGCTGGTCAGCTGGTGCATATCGACATAATGAAGGACGACAAAAGCCAGCCCGCAGTACAGCGTCATGACGATAAGCAGCGTCGTGTAAATGGCCAGAGGAATTGTCCGTTGCGGATTTTTGACGTCTCCCGCTGCATTTGTAATAACGCCGTATCCGGCATAAGCGAAAAAGGTAACGCCGATGCCTCCCCAGAAACTTTTGGCATCAGGAACCGGCAGCGGCGTTGTGTGGGCCGTATCGTAAAACCACAGGCCGGCGGCAAACAGTGCCGTCAAAATCAAAAGTTTTAAAGCGACTAAAACCGTTTCAGTCCGGCTGGAATCCTGAGCGCCGAGCATATTCAGAAAAGACATCGCCGCAATCAGGATAACGGCGGCAGTATTTATGGTCAGCTGTTGCGGAAAGGTGCTTCCTGCCAGATGGGCGGCGTAAATTCCGAACGATTTTGCCATCATTGAAATTGAGATTGCCGAAGTCAGCATATAAAGGATGGTCAAACCGCCTGATAACCAGCGGTTTTTGTAAGCGATATGGAAAAAGTCGGTCAGCCCGCCCGAAACCGGGAATTTAGCCGAAAGTTTCGCATAAGAGTAACCGGAAAACATTGCTGCAATTCCTGCAATCAGAAAAGATGCATAAGTCCAGAGCCGGGAAATCAAAATGACCTGGCCGAGCAAAGCGAAAATTCCCGCACCGACAATGGAACCGATGCCGATAGCCACAACATTGATAAAACTCATATCATTTTTTTGAAACATTTTCTGTCATCCTCTTTTCCGTTGTTACATATTCTGGTGCCAAACCGTATCTTGTCATATTCCGCGTTTTCCGGCTGCCGCCTGCGTTCCTGCTGACCTCACGCCGGGTATGTTCTCCCGAAATCTCTGCTGTTATATCGGCTGCCGGATTTCCTCACCACGGTTGTCTGAAATATTCTGCGTTTGTCTGGAATAAATATAATGGCAACAGCGCCCAATCCAATGAGGACTGCTGCAAAAATAATGGCATAGTATTATTTCAGGACATGCAATTGCAAAATCCGGACTTAAAATCACATAATTTAGATTGATAAATTCGCATTATAAATATCAATAAAAAATAGTTTTGATAAGCCAAAGTCAAACAGAATTAAAATATATTTAAATGATGTTTTATAAAGAAAAAGCCGCTGTGACGCGGCTTTTTCAAGATAGACAGGCGCAGTAAGACAATCCACGGACTAATTATTCTTAAATGGCTTACATTTAGCAGATATTTCGAGAAAATATTGCTGCGATAATGTACCTGATATAAGTTTCTTAGGTGGAAAATTTTTATCAAATTCTTTAACAGCTTCGTCATCAACATTATAGATTTCATTTTCATAATACTTCCCGTTTATTCCGTCTAAGGCACCGTCAGACAATCCGCATATATGAAGAGCTGCCGCAAACATATTTTCAGAATTACGAATACCATATTTTTCAGCAGGCTCAAAACCTTGCTTAAGATAAAATGCCGGATTACCATACAACAGGATAGCTCTATATCCTGATTGTTTCGCAATTTTTTTTACTTCAGAAATTAATTTTGAACCAACACCAGTTCTTTGATATTGAGGAAGTACCGAAATTGGTCCCAGACTGATAACCTCGTAATTTCTCCCGTCATCTCCGCTAATATAAGATTTTATATTTATCACATGTCCAACGATGGTCTCGTTTTTTACGGCGACTAAATTTAATTGAGGGATATACGCTGGACATTGACGTATTTGATGAACTAAATAATGATCGCTGCACCCGGGTGAATATGCATTCCAAAATGCCTCGCGAACAACATTTTCCGTTTCCCTTTGCTCCGAAATTTTTTCCTCTCTTATTTCAATCATAACATTTCCTCAAATAATTAACCGTATAACAACACAGCACCAATATCTCTTCTTTATATTGGAAATAAACGAAAGATGTGGCCGAATACCAGCACTTTAAGCGAAAATAAGCAGCTGTCAATATCAAACACTTTTATTCTGACAAAGTTTCAAATCCGACTTTTGATAAATGATTATCCCGAAAAGCTATAAGATTTCAACCGCACTAGCCGCTTGTAAAATAAAGGGTTTTATATAGGCAATCGTGTAACAAGCGTGAATTGGCCTGATAAACACTCCTCATACGATATCAAATAAGTGATTGATATATAAAGAAAAAGCCGCCTTAAAGCGACTTTTCCAATATTGGTAGGCGCGCAGGGATTCGAACCCTGGACCCACTGATTAAGAGTGACGTA